>Ga0247757_10000008_pt1 | contig 143883 bp, 131 predicted proteins | sample UWRJL126311R4_FD_180929 | JGI IMG/M metagenome (GOLD analysis project Ga0247757, IMG submission 180929) | Plant litter microbial communities from Arlington Agricultural Research Station in Wisconsin, United States - UWRJ-L126-311R-4 | ecosystem: Environmental > Terrestrial > Plant litter >...
CCGAGAAGCACCACAAGATCGTGGCGGTCTGCGACGCCGGTCGGAACACCGCTGCACTCGCCCCGAGCGGGGAAATCAAGCGTGACATCGCGACCACCGTGCTCGGTGCGATCAGCCTCATCGGAATGCGTCGCGCGGATGAGGTCGGGCTGGTCTATGGTGACGCCGGCGGAACAGCCGAGATCCGGCCGCGCAGAGGCGAAGCGCATGTCGAGTCGATGCTGACGCAGTTCTACACGCGCACCCTCGGCGACGTCGGGCCCAGTGACATCGTCGCCCAGCTCGATCACGTTGCCACCAGCCATCGCCGTCGGCTTCTGGTGATCGTGGTCAGCGACGAGCCGGACGTCGCGCCCAGGCTCGACGAAGCCGTCACAACCCTCACCGACCGGCATGAGCTGCTGTGGTTGGGAATCGGTGACATGTCGGTCGTCGGCGCCGACCAGGGTGAGCAGGAGGCCTACGACGTCGCCAGCGGTCGGTTCGTCCCCGACGGCACCCACCTGGGTCCTCGCGTGACGGCGGCGTACCGGGCCGCCGAAGCGCGCCGCGCTCAGGAGCTCGACGAGTTCTTCCTCACCCGGGGCGTCCCGTTCGTCCGCGTCGGTGGCAGCAGCGAGATCCGTTCCGCCCTCCTGCATGTGACGGAGGCTTACCGTCATGCCCGATGACGACCTGCTCCGCTTTCTCGGCGGGCCGCTTCCGCTGTCGTGGTGGTGGTCGGTCCTTCCCATCGTGCTGGTCGTGCTGGCGGCCCTCTGGTGCGCCGGTGTACTGCTGTGGACGTTGCCGCCGCATCGGCTGCGCGCGATCCCCGTGCTTCGCTCGGTTCATGCCGCCCTAGTGCGCCGCCGCTTCCTGCGCTCGATCCGCTTCACGACGCAGAAGGTCCGTGACCGCGCGCTGACACCCTTGGAGGCCAGCACCGCCTATGACCGGACGCTGCGAAGCTTCCTGTTCGTCCGCACCGGGGTTCGCGCGCAGTATCTGCATCTGACCGATCTGGAGGTCACCGACAGCCGTCTCGGCCGGGCCGTCCCGCTGCTGGCCGCACTCGACGACGTCCGGTTCAACGCCCAAACCCGCAGCGATGTCGTCGCTCTCGGGCATCAGGCGGAGCGGCTGGTCAGCACATGGACCTGAAGTGGTGGCCGATTCTCGTCGCCGGGGTGGTGTGCCTGGCGGTGGGTGTCATCGCAGCCTGGCAGCTGCCCGTGCAGCGGGTGCAGCGGCGCCTTCGCCCGCTTGCGCACGTGGACCGGCTGACTCGGCTGCCCGAGTTCGCTCGGGTGCAGCGGGTGTACCGAATATCGATGGCGATCTCCGCGGCGACGCTGGAAATCGCATTTCTGTCCGCGATCATGGCGGCGGCCCGACCGGTGCAGGCCGCCTCGGACGCAGCCGGCTACGACGCGGCCCATCCGCGCGACGTGATGCTGTGCGTGGGCCAACCGGTCACCGATCCCACCACCGCAGAGCTGCTGCGCTACTACGCGGATCGCGCAGACCCCGGACCATTTGACGCGTTGGGCATCACGTCGGCCAACCTGCGGGTAATGCCGATGACGCGGGACCGCGGCTTCGCGACAGGCCGGCTGGAGTACTTCGCGGACATGGCGCAAATCCAGCAAGATCTGGACACGCGACAGGACGTTCCGGTCGAGAAGCGAATCGAATTAGCCGGCGGCATCGACGCTTTCGCGCGCGCCGTCACCTATGTCGATTATGCGCCGAGTGTTGAAGATGCGCTGGCGCTGTGTATCACGGGCTTCCCCGGTTTCGAGAACCCATCGGAGCACCGGCGCCAACTCGTCTTCCTCGGGTACAGCCGCTGGCGGGATACCGATGAACGGCGGCCCCCGTTGTATGACTCGGGGCAGATCCAGGCGATGGCACAACGCGGTGGCGTGCAGATCAACGTGATCTCGCGAGCAGACGTCGCAGACAGCAGCCCAGCGGCCAACGACGTGATGCGCGAGTTGACCACGGCCACGGGCGGCAGTTTCTCGCTGTACAACCCGGCCGGCACGGCGGGCTCCTCGGGTGGTTCGGTACTCACTGACAAGATCGCCGAGATCAACGACCATCCGCCGCTGCCGTCACGCAGTGGCGCGAACGGGGCTTTGCAGCGTGAGGTCGACACGCCGCGGTTGGCACTCGCCGCCGCCGCGATAGCTGCTGTGCTGTTGGCGATGTCGTTGGCGGTGCTGCGGCGATGACGTTTCTTCCTGTGGTACCCGGCTTGCTGCTTGCGATCGCAGCCGTGGTGGTCGTGGTGCTGCGAGCCGTCACCCTCTACCGCGTGCTGGTTCGGACGACACCCGGCGGCTATCGCCGGGTGGTGCTGCGGTGGGCAGGGTTGACGTGCGCGCTGCTGCTGCTCGTTCTGGCGGCCTACCGGCCCGGCTTCCCGTCCGATGATGCGCGAAGCAGTTCTGCAACGCCCGCCTACGTGTCGGACGTGAATGTGATTCTGGTGGTCGATCGCTCGTTGACGTCGCGGGTCGCCGACTGGGGTGACCAGAAGGCGCGCATGGTCGGCATCCGTGAGGATATCGCCGCACTGATGGACAAGTATCGCGGCGCGCGATTCAGCATGATCGGTTTCGCCACCAAGGCGGCGGTGGATTGGCCGCTCTCGCAGGACGAGTGGAGTTTCCGGGCATATGTGAAGAATCTCGCCGCTTACTCGCTGGTGCCCTACGACGCGCTGGACTTCATCGATCCGACCGCTGCCGGCAAGATGCTGGCGGATCAACTCGGCGAAGCCAGGAAGCTGTACCCGGACTCGAAGAACGTCGTGTTCTATCTCGGCGACGGAAACGCTGGGCCACAGGCGAAGTCGACACCCTTCGACGTGCCTGGAGGCTTGATCGCGGGTGGGGCAGTGCTGGGTTACGGCACCCAGGCGGGGGGAACCATCCCGGCCAGCGTCGCCAACGGCCAGAAGCTGTACTACGCTCAGCCGGGCACGTCAACGTTCCTGACCTCTGCGATCGACGAGACGCGGTTGCGGTCGATCGCCGAGAACCTTGGCGTGCCGTACTTCCACCGGGAGTCGGTCCAAGACTTCACCACGGTGTTGCCTCCGGTGAGATCGGGGTTCGTGGCCGACACGACTGCCCCGCCCGACGACACAGTCGGCCGGCTGGAGCTGTACTGGGCGTTCGCCGTCCTGGCGTCGGTTCCGCTGTTCGTGGAAGCCGTGCTGACCGTCCGGGAGTATCGACGGAACCGAATGTCGCGCAGCGACTTAATGGTCGAGGCGGCGGGAGCACGATGATGCTGCGACAAGCACCCCGGCAGCTTGTCGGGGCGGGATGTCGGAGGGCGCGGAAGTGGTGGCATCCCTCCCGCCGGCACCAACGGTTGCGGCGTCGGCTGCTGGTGTTCTCCGCACCGGTGCTGGTCGTGATGCTGGTCGGCGCCGGTCTGGCCGTGCACGTGGATCACATCGGCGCGGCGACGGATGCGGCGTTCGCGAGCCAGGACGTCGAGACGCTGCGCGCGAGCGTCGACACGCTGCGCGGCTACGGCGTGATCGGCGGGGGTGCTGCCGCATTTGCCGAAGGGGACGCGTTGGTGTTAGAGGGCCGACTGGACGACGCGGAGGCGAAGTTCGCGGAGGCGTTGGGACAGGGCGACGGTGATGCTGCGTGCCCGGTTCGCGTGAACCTGGAGTTCGTGCGCGAAACCCTGGGTGACATTAATGCGAGCTCAGGTCAGATCGACCACGCAAACGATCTGTATAAGAACGCAATTGCAGTGATCAACGATGCACCCAGTGGATGCTTCGAAGGGAATAGGGATCCTGATGAGCAGCGGCGGGCGCTGCGGTCGGATGCGAAGCCCAGGTTGGAGCGCAAGGTAGCGGCCATCAATGCGCCACCTCCCCCGCCGCCGAAGACGGCACCGCCGGTGGCCGACCAGCCGCCTCCTCTACCAGGGTCGCAGGCTGGGGCGACGACCAATCCACCGCCCGGGCTGCCGCCGATTGCACAGAGGGAGCCGGGGGAGGGCCTGGCGCCCACGCCTCTGCCCGGGGAGAATATGCCGAGCCCACCGCAAGCAGTGCCGGCTCTTGAGCCCGCGCCGGGATCGGTTGCGCCGCCGGGTTTGGGCACCGGTATAGCCGACCCCAATGCGCCTCAGCCGATCCGTATCACAGGAGAGGTCGGGCCGGATGGCATTCCGATCGGCGACCCGGGGGTGGCTGCGCCACCGTTGACGCTCGGGCCGGGCGACGGTAATCAGCTCGACCAACTCAAGGGTCTGTTGGAGAACGCGAACTCATACAGCGGTGATCGTGAGTGAAGATGTTCGACAGGTGACGTTGAAGGAACTGCACGAGCGCCGGGAGGATCTGCGTGCTGATTCTCCCCGTCGGGCCGATGGGCGCCGCCGGGGTTCGGTACCCACCGTTCGAATTATTTGGCGTCACAAGTGGAAGCCGTTTCCAGTCGAAGAACAGAACCGGTGCCTAGAGGTTGTTCGATTTTCTCGTAAGCTGGATTTGGCAGCTTCGCGTTGTGGATTGTTAATCAGACCCGTTCGTAGGAGGTAGAGCATGTCACGGCAGGGTCACGGGGCGTAACGATGACTATGCCTCCCTCCGGCCAATGGCCACCCCCTCAGACTGGTTTCCGTCAAGATTGTGCCCCACCGCCCGGGCCCCGGAACACGAACAATAGGTGGAAGTTGGTGCTCGGCGGGCTTGCAGTACTACTTGTTGCTGTGGTGTCCGTGCTTGCGACGCTGTTCGTGACCAAGGGGAGCTCCGGGTCAGCACCGCCGTCACCGCGGTCGAGAACCGCTAATCCGCCTTTAAAGGCCTATGTGGCCAGCGCCGACGATCGCGGACCGATCAGCATCATTGCGGAGGATCCGACATGCGCCGCTTGGGGTCCGATCAATGACACCCTCACTAAACAACTGGCCAACGGCTGGTCCACACGGAACCCATCTGTGCCGTCGGCTTCCTGGACCTCTCAGCAGAGAGCGCAATATCAGCAAGCCGCGAAAGCTATGCAGAGCGCTGCCGACCAGACGGTGCCTCTCATCTCCGAAACGCCGCACCGGGTCATGCGCGAACTGTACGCGCAAACCATCGCCTATCTGCGCGCCTACGCAGCTACGACGAACGACTACATTCCATCAGACGATCACCTAGCCAGTGTGTCGACTGCGAGTTCCAATGCGCTGGTTTGGATATGTTCGGCAATCTCATCGGGTTCCGCGGCCTCGCGCACGCAGCTCGTCCCTGAGACGAGTGCGCCAATGGAAGTGGCACCCGTTGGCAATCCCACCGAGCCCTCACGATTCATGACAGAAGCTTCCCCCGTATGCCGGGATTGGGAACTTAATGCCTCTGCATTCGATGCGGCGAGCGCAGATTGGCTGGCCACGAACCCGAATATTCCAGTTAGCCAGTGGCCTCCCGAACAGCAAGCGGTCTACGCCGCCATCGCCGGGCCGATGTCGGCCAACGCGGATCAACTTCAAGACATGGGCAACCACAGCAATAACGCGGTTTTTGCAGATTTTGCCGATCTTGCGGCCCTGTACAGCAGGGCCTACGTGCAGTCTTTTGCGACGTATGTGCCAGCCGATGCATATCTTGCAAACGCGTCGGCTCAATTGGTGGCCGTGAACAATCAGGCGTGCCTGGCGGCGGGTAATTAGTCGTGCTGGACAAAGCAGAAGGCGAATACATCGAACAGATGACCGAGCCCATTGGTTGGCCGGACATAGATGAGGACGCACTCCGCGAGCAGGCCCAACAATATCTCAATCTCCGCAACGCTGTGCACAGGGCCTGTGAACAGTGGCGAGATCAGCAAAAGAGAATACTTGATAGCGGAATATGGACCGGGAACGCCGCCGAAGCTGGACAAGCCATTCTTCACGAGCGCATCAATAAATTATTGGAGCTTGAAACACATTTGGCGAAGGTATATGCATTCTACAATTTTGCCGCGAGCACCGTGGCTGAGACGAAACTGGCTGTTAACAGAAATTTGACCCGCGCGCAGGTCAAGATTCAGGAGATTCAGTCACGATCAGTTAGCCCCGAATCTCGCACTGCTGAGCTTAATTCATACCTGGGAGCTCAAAATAACCTAAATTCCGGACTTGTCTCAGGCGCCGGGGCGAAGATACCGGTTTTCGGCCTATGGAATCCGCCGACTAATCTAATCGACGCCGACTTCCCGTCGCCCAACACAACGACGACGGGCGGACCGCAGCCTCCGCCGGTTACTTTGAACTCCGGAACCGGAAATACGCAGCATATTATTTCAGTTAGAAGTTCGACATCGACACCTATAACACTGGCCGGTCGCCAAGGCGGACCAGATAACCCAAGGATCGAACAAGGCCAGCTTGCCCCGCTGACAACACCTGAAGGGGCACAATCGAACGGGGGAAGTCCCAACGGCCAAACACCAGTCAGTGTTCTTCCCCCTAGCCAAGCGACAGGTGGCTCGTCGGCGCCTACTAGCTCAGGTTCTGCGAGGGCAGGCGGTGTCAGCTCAACGCCAACATCCGCCGCCCGCGCATCTTCCGGCGGCGCCGGCACACCGAACACCCCTGTTAGCGCAGTAACCGGAGCAGGCACCTCAAACCCCGACGGATCCGGAGCCAACAGCGCCAATCCCAATGCCGCTGGGACCGGGACCGCAGGCGATGCCAAGGTGACCCCATTTCAACCACTAACTAACCAACCGCCCCCACCCTTATCCCAGCCCGCCCCCGCCGCCTCCCCTGCTCCGACGCAACCGGCCGCGAACCAAGCCGCGAACGCCGCTCCCCCGTCCGGAGCAGCCTCGGGCGCCACCACCGGCGGTGCGATGGGTGGCGGCTCGGCCGGAGCAGCGCCCGTCGCGTCTGCACCGAGCGGCGGCGCGGCGTCAGCGCCACCGGTTCCGCTCGCGCCCCCGGCCACGCCGCCGCCTCCTGGGCCACCGACGGCCGGAACGGCCCCAGCCGCGACGGCGGGCGGTCCTGGCGTGGCACCCATGTCGGCAGCAGGTGCCGGCGGCACAGCGGCCGCACCCGCACCGGTTCCCGTGTCGGCCGCCCGCGCCGAGCGCGACGCCATCATGTCGGCGACCACCGCAAGCGCGTTGCGCCGCAACGCAAACGGCAGTGACCCACTGCAACGGGCCCGGCACATCGCCGCGGCGCTGAACGTCGGCGTCATGGACTTCGGCTTCTTCTGGGTCACCGGCGTCACCACGGACGGTGCCATCGTCGTGGCCAACAGCTACGGGCTGGCCTACATCCCCGACAGCGTGCGGCTGCCTGAGCAGGTCAGGATGGCCTCGGCCGACGAGTCGATCCCGCTCTCCGAGCGGGCCACCTGGGCCACCTACCCAGTCCTCGCCGTCCAGCGCTGGGCACAACACCACGAGAAGCAACTGCGGGCCGTGCTGGCCACCGAAGAGCAGTTCGCGATGTTCGACCCGGGTGTCGCGAAGGTGATCCTCACCGCCGAGGACATCCCCGACAGCGGAAAGATGCAGGGCCGCCACCGACTAGAGGTTCTCGCGCCTGCGGCCGCCCAGCAGCTCGCCGCGGTCGGCGACGCCGGTCTCACCGAACTCCTGCCACCCGCTCCCGCCGACCAGGACGCACCGGAAGACAACACCGCCCAGCTCTGGTTCGACGTCGCCAAACCGTTGATGAGCACCAGTTCCGATCGCGGAACCGCCCATCTACGGGCCTTCGTCACCTACGCCGAACACGTGCAAACACTGTCGGTGCACCGCGCGCATGCCGCTACCGATGCCGACACCCAGCGGCAGGCGATCGCGGACTGGGTGTACTGGCAACACCTTTCGGTGCTCATCGGGGACGCCATCACCGCGACGACCCCGGCGTAACAGTCAGCGCGGCGTCGGAATGCCGACGCCGGAGATGTTCGTGCCCGAGGCCTTGTCGGTGGCTTCGTACTTGTCGGCGGCCGACCGCAGGTTCCCGCCGTAGGTGCGAGCTGCATCGGCGACCAAGGTCAGTTGCTTGTCGATCTCGTCCTTCGCGGTGTTGCAGGCCCCGGCGGTCTGCAACCCCGGGACCGCGGCCGCCGCGTCGCCAAGCGGTGCACCGGCGTCCATCGCGCCCAACCTGTCGCCAGCCGTAGCGAAACTGGATCCGGCACTGCGCAAGTGAGCGATGCTGACCTGCAACGCGGCTGTCACAGGTTGATCCGTTCATCGGTCGACTCCGGCGCGCGGTGCCGGCCCGGCGTGTCGTCGGCCTTGTCCTTGGTTTCCGGGGCGCGCTCAGCTCCGGGCTCACCCGACGACGCACCGTCTTTCGTCTCCTGCGACTGCTCGGCTTGCGGCAACTCTGCGCCGGGACCACCCTCGGATTGCCCACCGGCACCACCGAACTGACCGACCATCTGCTGTACCTGTTGGCCGACCTGCTGCGCGCCCTGCATCACACCCTGCGGAACCGCAGCCGCCGCACCCATCATCTGCATGGGCATCTGCGCCATCTGCATCGGCATGCTCATCATCTGGCTCATGGCGTCTCCACCCAACGCGGCCGGCGAGGCGGCCGAACCTGCCGCCGAGGCAGCGGAACCAGCAGTGGCCGCCGCGCCACCACCGGCACCGGCGCCACCACCGGCACCGGCACCCGGGACGTCCTGCATCTCCTGGCCGATCTGGCCACCGAGACGCTGATCGGCCGCGGTGTAGGCGTTCGCGGCGTTGACGACATTGTTCGCCGTGTCCGTGGCCTGCGTTTTCACCAGCGGCAACTCGGTCATCACCGGACCCTCGACTTCCGGTATCTGCCCGATGATCGCGACGGACAACGGATCCGTGCCGACCGGCATGAACGGCGGCGGCGCCGGCGGCAGGTCCGCAGCGGCGTTGCTCAACGCGCCACCGGCGGCCGCGAGCGCCTCAGGATCGACGTGCAGCGGGGCAGGAGTGGTCACCGAGCCTCCTAGAACCGGATGTTTCGCAGCAGGTCGTACACGCCGGCGATCCACAACAGCATGGGAATCACCGCGGCGATCGCGGCGCCGTCGACGAGCTCGAGGATGCGTTTGGTCACCGGCGACACGCGCCGGACTCCGTCGGTTGCACCGATCGTGATGACGGCGACGATCGCCACCGCCGTGTAGATCGCCAGGATCAGCCACGCCTGCGCCGGGTACCAGAGACACAGCCGAACCATCACACCCGTCGGGATCACCACGGCGGCCGCCATCAACGCCCAGGCGCACCAGCGCTCGGCGTAGAGCCGGGACCGGAAGCCGCACACCACGATCACCAGGCCGGCGACGATCAGACTGTGCAGGAAGAAATGGCCCTGCACCACAACGCTGATCGCGCCGGCGGACAGGATGGTGGCACCGGCGACGAGGAAACCGATCAGCAGCCGCTTCGCCAGCCTGCTGCGCTCGGTCAACCGGGCCGCCGAACTCGGCACCGACGCGATGATCGCCTGCCAGGTCTCGGATTCCTCGGAGGTGTCGGTCGTGGTCACCGGGTCCAGGAGTTCGTCGTTGGAGACGGTCTCACCGGGAGCGGGGATGGGCGGCAACGCGATCCGCGCCACCGCGACCGTCAGCTTCGCGGCGTTGGTGACCACGATCAGGCCGAAGGCGATGGCACCCGCGGGCACCCAGTTCTGCCACCCGTACCCGAAGGCAACCGCCGCCAATGTCGATGCGGTCGCGATGACGGCGAGAAACGCCGCGATCTCGGCCCGCCGCCGGGGACCACCGCGGGTGGCCAGCACCATGAGCAACACCAGGGAGCCCGCGCCCGCGATCTGTGGCGCACCCAGTGAGTTCACGCCTTCTGGCAGCGGCACTGCGAGTGCAACACCGCCGACGAGGGTCAGCAGTGACGACACGAACAGACTCTCGGCCATGTCGAGACTGCCGTAACGGTTCTGCGCCAGCCAGCTGCCCGTCATCAGGCCCACGCCCAACACCCCGAGGGCCACCGGCCACCACCAGTCCCGTCCGGTCGACGCCCACGAGAGCATCGCGACGGCGGTGATCATCAGGGCGACCGCCGGAAGCACCAGCCCGACGAAGCGGTACAGCGCGGTGCGGTCGAATTCCGGGGTCTCGTCGAGCACCGCGATCGCGTCGATGACGTCCTCGACCAGCGGCCGGTACCGTTCGGTGTGGCTGACCGACACCACGGTCAGCAGCGAGCCGTCGACCACGCCCGCGTCGTCGAGCGACTCGGTCAGCTTGATCGGCGGCGCCCCTGGACGGGCGAACGACCACACCCCCTGTGCGCCGAAGTCGAAGCCGGACAACAACTCGGGCGGGGTGTCTTCGAGGATGTCGGCCAGGACCGACACGGTCTCGTCGACATAGCTCTCGATCGGTGCGGCCGCCGGCAGCACCAGGTCGGTCATCCGCCGTCCCGTGAGGATCGTGACACGGGTCGTCGCCGGGCGTCCCGGTGTGACGCTCGACGACGACGCGGGCGCGGCCGTCGTGGTCAACGCCGTTCGAGCCTGTCGAAGTCATCGGACAGCGCGGCCGCGAGTTCGACCACGCGGCGGTGGAAGTCCTTGCCCAGCAGGTCGAGCTGGATCTCCGTGCCCGCGGCGATGTGCTTGTCCCAGGGCAGCACGATGACCCGGCCCGGGGCCACGTGCCGCTCGAACTGCTGCACGAGATCGTCGACGTCGATGTTGGGCTTGCCCGGCACGACGTGGTTGATCACCACGCAGGACCGGCCCAGCAGGTCCTGATATCCGTTCTGGCGCAACCAGTCCATCGTGATCGCGGCCTGCCGCGCACCGTCGATCGAGGCGCTGGCGACGATCACCAGCCCCGACACGGTGGACAACACCCCTCTCGCCCCGGGCTGGAACAGTCCGGCGCCGCAATCGGCGAGCACCAGGTTGTAGTAGCGCGACACGATCTCGGTGGCGCTGCGCCAGTCGTCGTCGTTGAACTCGCGGCGGGCCGCGCTGTACTCCTCCGAGGACAGCACCTCGAGGTTGGCGCCGTTCATCGACGTGTAAGCGCGAATGTCGTTGTAGCGGTGCAGTTCCTGATCGCTCAACAAGTCGGCGATGGTCGCCGCCGACTGCCTGCCTGCACGATCGGCGAGGTTACCGCCGTCGGGGTCGGCGTCGATGGCGAGGATACGGTCACCGCGGATCGAGCTCAGCGCCGAGCCGAGAGCCACGGTCACGGCGGTCTTGCCCACGCCGCCTTTGAGCCCGAAGATGCCGATCTGATACGAATCCCGCGCGTTGCGCCGGATCCGCGTGTGCAGATCCATCTCGTAGAGTTCGTCGGGCGAGAGGCCGAGGTTGATGCGCGTCAGCAGGTAGATCCAGTGCCGCCATCCTCGCTGGGACGGCATCTTGACCGCCGACCGGACACCCACGTGGGACAGCGCGTCGATCGCGCGATGATTGCCGATCGACGCGGCCGACGTCGGTACGGGCTGCTGCGCCAGCACAGGACGACGATCGACCTCCGGTTCGGCGAAGTGCTGGGACGGCGCGGGCGCGGATGCCTGCCGCGGCGCGGGCGCCGTGGCGTGGCGTGGCTGCTCGTGGCGGGCACCGGTCGGAGCCGACGCCTGCGACGTGCGCATCATGCCGTTGTTGGGCAGCGGTGGCTGCCCGGTGGCGGGCACCGGCGGCATCTGGCTGGTCACTTCGGCCGGCCACGGCGGCGGCGCGGTTGCCGCCTGCGAACGTGGCGGCGTCGCGGCGGGCATCGCCGGCGGGGTCACCGAATCCCGTCCAGCAGGCGGGTTTTCGCGCTCAGGGTCCTCGTCGGCCGTGCGGACGGCATCCGGGGAACCGAAGAGCCGGTCATAGTCGGCCGACATGGGTGCCTCTCAGTCTCGAGTGAGTGTGCGGTGGGCGACCTCTCGGTCGATGCCGGAACGGTCGCCCACCGGCACCCCACGGATTACACGGAAAACGTACCCTCGACACCCCGTTCGGTGGTGCCCATGTCGTGGCCGGAGTTGGCCACCGCATGTCCGAGGTTCTGCAGTGCGAGGTTGAGTTCCTCGGAGTTGTGGTTCCACCGCTGCTGGATGTTCTGGTAGGAATCCGAGCCGGTGCCGACCCAGGCGGCCTGCAGCGAGTTCAGGGCGCTCTGCCCTTCGGACATCAGGCCGTTGACGCGGTTCACCGCGCCGCCGATGTCCGCCGCATCGGCGTCGATGCCGGCGAAGTTGTAAGTGATGGGTCCGCTCATGTTGGTCTCCTTCGATGAAAGTCTGTTGGGTGGACGCTCTAGAGCACGTTGCCCATGGCGTGGGCGACGCTGGACGCGTTGTCGACATCGGTGCTGTCGTACTGGTGGCCGCTGAGCTGGATGTTGTGCGAGATATCGGTGAGCAGCCGGTTCTGCTGATCGGCAGCCTCGTGGTAGCGCACCAGCGCGGCCTGCAGCGCCTGGCCCGCGCCGGGGCTGCTCATGTTCTGCGCCGCGGACGCGGCGATGGACTCGACGTGCGCACGCACGCCCTGCAGTTCGCCGGCGATCCGGTCGAAAGTCGCCGCTCCCGCACTCAATGCTGCGACATCTGCCTCAAGTGCCATGTCCCTACCTCTCCCTCTGCTTACCTTGCTCGTGGTTACCTGTGCTCTCGCTCGTCAAAGCGAGCTCCCCGACCCAGTTGGTCGGCAAGATTCGTGGTGGACGATCTACCAGTCGTCCGTCTCGTCCTCGTCGAGGTCGTAGTCCAGCGGTGCCGGCGCGGTCAGGCCCGGCCGGGTGCCGCCACCCTGCCCGCGGTGGCCCATCATGCCCATCGGACCGCCACCGCCACCGCCACCGGCGCCGACGGGTGCCAACCCGCCCGCGGCACCGCCCGCCGCGGCCCCTGCACCCACCGCGACAGGTGAGAGCGACGGCTGCAACTCCTTGCCGACGAGGTTCGACATCAGCGGGGTCCGTGCCGAGGTTCCCCCTGCGCCGGGCAGCGACGCGGCGCGCACCAGCCCCGCGCCCGTTGCCGGCCCGTTCCCGCCGATGGCGGGATGGTTGGAAAACGGTGTGGCGCCGATCATTCCGACCTGGCCACCCTTGCCGCCGCCCATCCCGCCGAACATCGACGACATCTGCTGGAGCGGCTGGGCGAGCTGTTGGAACGGCTGCGTGACGCCCTGCATCATCTGTTGTGGCGCCTGGGTGAGTGTCGAGGTGAGCTGCGAGACCATCTGCATGCCCATCTGCGGCGCCTGCTGCAGGAGCTGGCCCTGTTCGGCCGGCGACTTGGCCTGCTCGGCGGCCTGCTGTGCCGCCCCCTGGAAGTGGCCCGCCTTCTGGCCGGCCTCGTCGATCTTGCCGACCGCGCTGACCTTGGCCATCGTGACGTCGCGGGCCACCGCGTTCGCCATGCCCGGGGCAGCACCCGCCATCCCCGCGGCCAGCGCCGACTCGGCACCTCCGGGCACCACGATCGGCTTGGGCGGTGCGATCGGCTCGAAGGTCGCGTTGGTCAGCGTCTCGGCCTGGTAGGTGCTCATCACGGTGGCCGCCAGGTCCCACATGCGGACGTAGTCCGCCTCGTTGAACCCGATCGGAACCGTGTTGACGCCGAGGAAGTTCGTCGACTCCAGCACGCCGTGCGTGACGTGGTTCAACTCGATCTCGGGGATCTGCGGAGTCGCCGCGAAGGCCGCCGAATACGAACCGGCCTGCGCAGTGGCCTGGAGAGCCCGCCTTTGCGCCTGCAGGGCCAGCATGCGCAACCACAGCACCATCGGCATGGCCGCCGAGATCGCACGCTCGCTGCCCGTGCCCTGCCAGTTCTGGGCCAGCGAAGCCAGCGTGGACGCCAACTCGTCAGCCTGGGTCTCCAGCGAGATGGCCAGCGCCTCCCACCCGGCGGCGGCCTGCATCATCGGCGCGGGACCCGCACCGGCCTGCAGACGCGCAGTGTTGAACTCGGGCGGGAAGGCACCCCAGAGGGGCGGAATGAGGATCGGCGGCGCAGCCATGCTCAACCAGACTTCGAATCGGTGGGCAAATCAGATCAGGGTCGCGCCGTTCGCGGCGTCGACCGCGTCGTACACCCCGGCCAGCTGGATGACCGTGGCACCGGCACGGGTGACCTCTTCCTGGGCGAGCGCGTTGATCGCCAGCGTCTGAACCCCCTCGGCCATGAAGGCCGCCATCGCATGCACCGACACCTCGTCCACGCCGGCCGGCGCCAGGGCGGTGACCTCGGCAGTCGTCGCGGTTCCCGTGGCGAGGCCACGCGCACCGTTGGCGGTGACCTGTCCACCGATACCGATGGCAGCCGGATCGTGGTTCAGTGGTTGCATTTGCTAGCTCCTCATCCTTGCTCGCCTCGACTGGAATTCTTTTGACAGTTGTGCAGGGAATTGTCCGCCTAGCCAGCGGACGAAACCCCGAGCCGATCGCTGCGGCTCACGTCATCCGCGTTTGCTGTGCGATCGTGATTCCTATGTTAACCGGCCTCAGGGGGTGCTCCGAACACTTCTTCTGCCGGGGGGTCCACGTAGGCCGCCTGGATCACTTCCTTCGCGTCCGGCGTCACGTAAAACGCCTGGCCAGGCGGCCGTTTCTTGACGATGATCTCCCGGGACGGGAAGTCCTGTTTCTCCCCGGACAGGAACAGGGTGGGGGTCCCGGCGCCGTACGCGGTCCCCACGAACTTGTCCATCGTGGCGCGATGCGCCTGACTCATCTGGCACGTCACCACGATGTGCAGGCCGATGTCCGCGGCGGCGGGCAGCAACGGCGCCAGAGGCGCCATCGGCGACATCATCCCACCTGCGGCGACGATCATGTGCCAGTCGTCGACGAGCAGCACGACGTCAGGACCGGTCCACCAGGACCGCGCGCGCAGCTGCGCGGGCGTCACATCGGCCGGCGGTAACCGCTTCGTCAGGTTGGTCACCAGGGCCTTCACCGACTCGGTCAGGGTGTCGTGGTTCCGGTTGATCCCGCCCGCAGGCAGTAGATGGCTCGCCGGAACCGCTTCGAGCAGCGCCGAACGGTAGTCGGCGATCATGAAGCGGACCTGCTGCGGCGAGTTGCGCGCGCAGATCGCCTGCGCCACCGCGGTGGCGATCGTGGTCTTGCCCGATTTGGGCGCTCCGAAGATCAGCTGGTGCGGCGTGTTGTGCATGTGGTTGTGCGCGACCGTGAGATCCGATTCCCGCACCCCGATCGGAACCGTCCAGCGCGTCCGGTAATCGGCGTCCGGTCCGGGCGGCTGCGGATCCAGTTGCTGCAGATGTACCCGGCTGGGCAGCACCCGCACCCGCGGCGCCGAGTCGGTGTGGCGCGCCGCGATCTCGCGTACCGCCGCGCCCATCGCCGGCACCAGCCCCTCGGCGCTGTGCACGCCGTCGAGCCGCGGCACACCGATCATCAGGTGGTGCTTCTCGCTGGACACCGCCCGACCGGGCCGGTTCACCGGGATCTCCCGCGTGATCCGGTCGATCTGCGTCTCGTTGACGTCGCCGAGCCGGAACTCCACCTTGGTGCCGAGGTAGTCACGGACCCTGGCCCGCAGTTCGGTCCAGCGGGGCGTGGAGATCATCGTGTGCACGCCGTAGGCCAATCCCTGACCGGCGATGTCCTGGACGATGGCCTCGAGGTCGGGGAACTCCGCGGCGAAGGCCGGCCAGCCGTCGACGACCAGGAACACATCGCCGAAGGGATCGGCCGAAGCGGGTTGGTTGGGATCCTCGCGCATCTGCCGGTAGTCGGCCATCGAGCCGACCCGGTACTGCTTGAACATCTGCTCACGTTGGCGCAGAACGGCTTTCACCTCGGCGACGACGCGATTGACCCGGTCGGGTTCGGCGCGGGTGGCGACGCCGCCGACGTGCGGGAGGTCCTCGACGTACATCAGGCCGCCGCCGCCCATGTCCACGCAGTAGAACTGGATCTGCCGGGGCGTGTGCGAGGCGGCCGCCGACAGGATGAACGTCTGCAGGAAGGTCGACTTACCCGTCTGCGGTGCACCGCCGATCGCGACGTTGCCCGCCGCGGTCGCGATGTCGATGCCCCACACCTCCTGCCGGTGCCGGCGCGGCTCGTCCATCACGCCGACCCCGATGCGCAGCGGCCTGCGGGCGTAGTCGCGCGCGACCAGTTCGTCGACCGGGGTGGGATCGGCCAAGGGCGGCAACCACATCCGGTACGCGTGGTTGTCCCCGGTGGTGAGCTGCTCGAGCACGACCTCGCGCAGCACCTTCTGGCCGCCATCGCTGGTCGTCATGAGCGCACCGTCGCGTCCAGGATCGGCGCCGTGGTGAACCGGTGGATGCGCAGGCTGCGGTCGGCCTGGGTCCGGGGTCCGGCGTCGGCGTCACCGGCGGCGACGACCGTCGGCGCGTACGGCGTTCCGGTGTAGACGCTCTGGAACTTCACCGGATCCTCCATTCCGATCCGCAGGAAGCCGACACCGCTCTCCTTGTTGGTGATGTACTGCGCCTCGGGGGTGCCGATCACGGCCTTCGATTCCGCAGAGCTCGTGGTGCGCAACGCGATTCGATACGTCAGGTTGGGCTCGAGCTTGTCGATGCGGGTTCCGCCGGTGTTCAGCGACTGGGTCGCCAGCAGCAGATGCACGCGCAGCGACCTGCCCACGCGGCAGATGCGGTCGAACAACTGCAGGAAGTCGGGATGGTTCTGCAGCAGTTCGGCGAACTCGTCGACGACCACGAACAGCGTCGGCAGCGGCGGCAGATCGGCTCCCCGCTCACGGTGCTTCTCGTACTCGGCCACGCCGGAGAGCGCCCCGGCGGCCCCGACCTGCACACCGGCCTGCCGCAGGATGGACTGGCGCCGGTCGAGTTCCCCGGTCAGCACCTCCCCCATGCGGCTGACCAGCTCGGCCTCTTCCTCCATGTTGGTGACCACCGCCGCGGTGTGCGGCAGCTTCTCCATCCCGAGGAACGTCGAACCGCCCTTGAAGTCGGTGAGCAGCAGGTTGATCTGATCGGGGTGGTGGGTGGCCGCCAACGACAGGATCAGCGTGCGCAGGAACTCCGATTTACCCGAACCGGTGGTGCCGATCAGCATGCCGTGCGGACCGGCGCCGAACTCCGCGCCCTCCTTGATGTCGAGGTGCATCACCTCACCGGTCTTGAGTTCGTGGCCGAACGGGATACGCAACCGGTCGTGATCGGTGTCGGTGAACATCCGCCACCGCGCCGGGGTCACCTCCTCGACCGCCTGCGCGCCGACGATCTCGTGCCACTCGGTGGCCACCTTCTTCTGCACCCGGGTGCTCTTGTCGATGATGGTGCCGGTGATCGACCAGCCCGCCAGCTTGCGGGCGATGCGCTCGGCCTGGCCCGCGGTCAGGCCGTCGACGGTGCTGGCCACCAACCGGAACGGCGCATTGGGCAGGCTGTCGTCGGCGGTGCCGTCGGCACCGACCCGGATCCGGTAGCTGGACCGGTGGTTGCCCAGCGTCAGGACGGTGACCCCCGCGCGGCCGTCTGCCGGGAATCCCGCTCTGCCACCGGTCAAGTCGATGACGACGACGTACGGGCCGTTCGGGGTCGCGTCGGCGGTGTGCGGGCCACGCGCGGCGAGATCGCTCAGCCCGTCGGGCCGGGTGAACACCATCCGGGTGGCGCCCGCGGCGTCGGTGTCGGACTGGTGCGCCACGTGCGGCAGCCACTTCAGCCACGCCCACGCCGGATCCTCCGGGTTGTCGGTGAGCACCCGCATCTGCAGCATGTCCGGCGGGTGGAAGACCGCCAGGTGGCAGATCATCGCCGTCAGCAGCCGGGTCGACCCGTCGGGCTCACCCCCGACCGCGATCGTCGGAAAGGTCTTCAGTTGCACGAGCTTCGGGCAGTCGTGGATCAGGCCGTGGGTGCGCAGGAACTTCGTCACCCACATGTGGCTGACCGGCTCCAGGTGCGCCTGGGGCGCACCGGTGGGCCCGGCCAATTCCCCACCGACCGCCGGTTTGAGCAGCCGGTCCACCGCGGCTTCCGATCCCAGGCCGATGCGGGTCGCCGCGTAGAAGTCGGCGTTGGAGGCCCGCGACCACTGCCGGTGGGTCCCGATGATCGACAGCAGATCGTCGGGATGCGGTGCGTGATAGTTGAAGAAGGTCACCTGCCCGGCCGCCGAGGACGTCACCCGGGTGCGCAGGCCGGCGAGGTAGCGCAGGTACTCCTTGCGGTCGGCGTTGATCTCGGGCACCTTCTTGCCCCCGCTGCCGCCGCCCGCCATCAGGCCGACCGCGCCCATCACCATCATCAGCGGCATCATCAACATGTAGGGCGAGAGTTGGCGCACCCCACTGAAGATCATGATCGCGAGCATGCCGATCATGCATCCGCCCAGCACCCACGGCAGGGCCTTCTGCATGCCCGAGGCCGGTACTTCGATCCCCAGATCGTCGGGCGGGATCACGTCGATCTCGCCCGGCATCAAGCGCGGTCCGCGCTTGATGATCGGAGTGAACTTGCGTGTCGTCATCCGCCACCTCCGTTACTCGCAGGCGCCGCCTGGTCCCCGGTGCCGACCTTGCGCGGGTTCGCGTCGGCGGGCAGCGTGTCGTGTTCGACGAGCGCCGCCTCCTTCGACAGCACCGGCCCGTCGACGAGCAGGCTGACCACCTGCCACGGTGCATTGGTCGGGGCGGTCAAACCCAATGTGCCCGCGGTCTTTTCGTCAGGCAGGCCGTAGCGCACACCCTGCGGGTCGATGTAGTACAGGCTCTCGCCGTAACGCGGATCCGGGGACTGCAGCCGGATGAACTGCCCGCCGTCGATGTGCACGGTGGAGTTGCCGGTGATCTGGCGGATGCCTCCGGTCATCGCCCCGGGGGACAGTGGCAGATGCCGGCCCGCGATCACCGTCGTCCTGGGCGACTGGTCACCTGGCTCGCGCTGCCAGGCCCAGCACAGTGTCGGGCTGTCCTGGCGGGCCAGCATCGTCATCGGGGCGGCGGGCAGTGGCGAGGTGTAGACCTGCTCGGGCACCCGGGAGACGGCGCTGGCCTCCATCGGAGGCGGCGCGATCATGCCGAAGGAGTTGGTGGCGCGCAGGGCGGCCGCGGTGGTGCCGTTCACCTTGGCGACCCCGTCGGGCAGCACCACGTAGTTCTGCTCGCCGTCATCGGTGACGGTGGTGAACACCGATCCGATGACGAGTTCGGGGGGCAACCCGAGCGTGTTGGGCGTGCCGCCGGCCGGGATCTCGGGCAGGCGCCACGGTCCGGCGTTGGGCAGCGCGTTGAACAGGCCCTCCGAGATCGGGGTCGCCTTGGCGGTCACCGGAATGCCCACGGCGGAGGTCACCGCCCGGTCGGCCAGATCGATCGCGTGCCGCCCGGTGGCGGTCACCAACCAGTCGGCACCCTGGTAGGACACCAGCACGCCCTGCTCGGGGCGCATCGCCCCGACCGAACCGTCGAGTGCCAGCGGGGTGACGAGCACCGACGTATCCACCGTCGGCGCAACACTTTCGGGCTTGATGACGGTGTCGCACAGGCTCCACTGCGTCTCCGGCGATGCCGACACCGGGGTGGCGTACGGCGCACCGGGGATGCCCAGCGGCTGCCCTTTCGGCATGCTGTCGAGCTCCTGGGACTTCACGGCCACCGGGTTGTTGGTGTTGCCCAGGATCAGTCGCGCCGAGGTCAGGTTGTAGACCGGGCGGAGCTGACCGGTATCGGGCAACACCACGTAGAGCTGGTTGGTGGTGCGATCGACGAGAATGTTGTCCCCGCCGCGCTTCCCGAGCGGCTTGAAGTACGCCAGCAGGGCCGCACCCAGGCAGACCAGGACCGCGATGATGATGCCCGCGGTGACCGCCCGGCTGTAGAACTGCAGCGGATCGTCGAACATGCGGGTGTCGCGCCGCACGATCGCATGCTCGACACGGCGCAGGAGGAAGCGCCAGCCGCTGACCTGAACCTTGGTGGTGAGTCGAAATCCCGCCATCGCCTACTCGCTGATGTTCATCCGGCCGTGCACCGACGTGATCGCCGTTGCCATGTCGTCACCGCTGATCTCGCTCAGTTCCTCGACGCCCAGACTCTCGAAGTCGACCGAGCGGGCCAGGCGCATGTCGCGGCTCTGCTCGCCGGCCTCGACCAGCTGGCGGGCGTAGCGGCCGTTACCCGCGACGTCGAGGGCCGGCTTGCCGCCGGCCGTGCTGCTGCTCAGCAGGGTGGCGGCCTCGAGCACCTGCTTGGCCGCCTCCTCGCTGAGCGCCGAGTCGTTGGCCGTGGCGATCACCTTCGCGATGTCGACGATCTCGTCGGGTGAGTACGAGTCGAACTCGATGCGGGTCGAAAAGCGGGACCGCAGACCGTCGTTGGCTTCGAGCAGCCGGTCGATGTCGTTGCGGTAGCCCGCGATGATGACCACCAGGCGGTCGCGGTCGTTCTCCATCCGCGCCAGCAGGGTGTCGAGTGCCTCGGTGCCGAACGGGTCGGCGCGCCCGTCACGCTCCTGCACCAGCGTGTAGGCCTCGTCGATGAACAGCACGCCCCCCATGGCCCGGTCGATGGTGCGGGCGGTCTTCACCGCCGACTGTCCTTCGTACTCGGCGACGAAATCCTTGCGTGAGGTCTCGACCAGTTTCGGTTCGGCGATCACCCCCAGACCGGCCAGGATGTTGGCCACCACTCGCGCGATGGTCGTCTTGCCGGTGCCGGGCGGTCCGGTGAAGATCATGTGCTTGGACGCCTGGGCGACCTTCATACCGCGCGCCGCACGCACCTTGGCCATCTGCGTGGCGGCGCGGTAGCGCTCGATCTGCTCCTTGACCCGGGTCAGGCCGATCTGGCGGTCCAACTCGGCCTGCGCCTCGGCGAGCAGCGTCTCGCGCCCGGAGTGGTCGGCCTCGACGCTGTCGGGGTCCCAGGGGTCGCGCCGCGTGGCGATCTTCTCCGCGGTGGTGGTGGTCAGCCGGTACGCCGGATCACGCAGCGCCGCAGCCACTTCGGGCGACGGATAGGACGCCTGCAGCCATTCGAGCAACCGGACCGCGGCCTCCTCGTTGCCCAGGCCCCGGTACGACATCGCCAGGTACCACGCGATCGCCCGGTTGCAGGCCTCGCCTGCCGGGGAGGAGTTGGCCTCGACCAGCCGGCTCTCGGCCTCGGTGAACAGGCCGAGGTTGGCCGCCGCCACGCCATGGGCGACCCCGGCGGCCGCGGCGAGGAACTTGTCGGGCCAGGTGGTCGAGGCGCTGCGGACCTCGTCGATGACGTCCGTCCAGCGCTGCGCGGCACCGTAGACGACCGCTTTCACCCAGGACAGCAGGTGGTCGGCGCCCGCGGCCGGAATCCCGTCGAGGGCTTCCATCGCGTCGGCGTAGTTGCCGACCCCGGCCTCGGTCACCGCGAAGCCCATGGTGATGGCCAGCGGCGAGTTGATCGGATAGGTGATCTGGCCGAACATTCCGCCGATCGGCACCCGGGCGCCGACGCTGTTCATCGAGATCTCCGCGGCCCCGGCCAGCTGTCCGAAGTTGGTCCGCGAATACCAGGCCCGGAACATGGTCACCCGGTCGGTGTCACCGCACCGGATCCGACCCACCCACGCATCGCATGCGGTGTCGTCGTAGTCGGTGATCTCGGTGAACATCTCCAGGGATCGCGTCGGCGACGTGGGCAGCATGCCCACGGCGGTGCCGAACATGCTCGCCAGATGGTCAGTCATGGTCCTCTGTGTACCGGGTCGTGAACAGCTCGGCGCGGGCGGCCCGGGCCTGTTCGGGGGTGGGCAGATCAAGGTCACGCTTGAGGAAGTCGCGGGTGGCCGCATTGTCGTTGCCCTGCTCGCGCATGCCGTCCAGCAGGAAGGTGTACTGCGCCGAGCGGGCGTCCTGGGTCGCCAGCCCCGCGATGAGGACGATCTCCTCGCTGAGCGCGGACTCCGCCATGCGCGTCGCCGCGGAGGACAGGTCCACCCGGTGGACCCGGCCGTCCATGTACGTGGTGACGGTGACCGTTCCCGGTGGATTGGTGACCGTGAAGAGCGGCATCTCGGTCTCGGCGTGGATGTCGGCGCCCGGCGGAAAGAGTGCGTCCCCGGTCGCGTCGTCGCCCCCGTCTTCTGGGAGCGCGCCGGTGCCGTAGTCGCCCAGGATCTCCCCGAGATCGGTCTCGCCCGGATCGGAACCGGCGGCGCCGAAAGCCAGCGCCGCCAGATCGTCATGGTCTCCCTCCTCAGGGGGACCGGGCGGGGAGTGAACCACCTGGTGTTGCCTTTCAGTCCGGATACGACGCGCGCGCGTCGGCGGTGTCGTGGTCGAACCAGGTCGCCGAGGGAAGGAACTCGATCAGGCCGTCCAGCGCGCGTTGCAGGTTCTCTCGGCTGCCTGGGAGAAAGCTGCCGTACAGCTCCCCGTTGACCCGGCGCGGGGCCGACACGATGCGGCCGTGCGCGGAGTCGAGCACCCCGGCCCCGACTCCGGACTGGGAGTACGTGCCGCCCGGATGCCGCTCGTTGGCGGTGATCTCCACCCAGCTCCGCGGATCGGCGATGGCCTCGGCGTAGATCTTCGCCGACAGCGGCGGCTGGCCGTAGTTCGCCAGCTGTCCCGCGGTGCGCACATCGGCCAGTTTGGCCGCGATGCCGGTGAGTGGTTCGACGTTTGCCGGCTCGGCGTCGCCGAGCACCACGTCGACCATGCCCGCCAAACCGATCTGCGGTGCGACGCGCTGTAGGACCAGCAAGTCCTCGTCACGGGCGGCCACCACGTGTCTGTCCCCCTTCCGGCAGACGACGAAGCGCACCATTTTGCCACCGGCGTCTCGGCGCCACCATCGGCAGTCCAGGGTGCGGTCCGGTCGACTCAGCGCGTCGACCATCGCGGCGACCTCGGGATGCGGATCACCGAACGCGGTCAGGATGCCCTGCGCGGTCAGGTCGCGGATCACCTGTTGCCGCACGATCGTGCGCTGCTCCTCGTAGGGGATGTTGGGCCGGATGCCGAGCGCGAGCGGGAAGTCGACCAGATGCAGCAGGTCGGCGATGACGAGCATGCCGTCGATGGTCACCTCGACGCCGACGACATCGTCGTAGTGAGTCGGTTCGGCGTCACCGAAGAACGGACTGGCCATCACAGGCGGAGCCGATCCGCCGACGACCGGTCGGTGCTCTCGTACCGGCGCGCAGCATCGGCGAGGTGCCCGCTCAGCGCCTGCGATGCACCGGCGAGGTGCGCCGCAGCGCCTGCCCGCGCACCCTGCACCAGTCCCAGCGCCCGAGCGGTGGTCGATGCGATCACGCCGTGCGTCGCGATGACGCGGGCGTCGACGTCGGTGACCGCGCGGGCGGCCGACCCGATCCCGGCGGCGGCGTGGTCGTGCGCGGCCGCCAGCTCGCGCAGGCGCGCGGCGGTCACGGTGAGCGTGGGATCTGGCATGGTGCGGTCTGTCTCCTGCGTGGTCACTGCTGAGGTGGTCGGGTCGCCGCGGGTGGCGCCACCGGGGGCGGCGGCACCGGCGCGGGTTGCACCACGGGCGCATCGACGGGCGCGTCGACGGCCGGCGCGGACCCCGGATGCTGTTGGGCCACAGCCGTTTCTGTGGGTTCCCTGCGAGGTTCGTCGTCATCGGTCGGGGGTTCGACGTCGACGTCGGCGGCCGCCGATTCGGCCGGTGTCACCGACGACAGCGACTGCGCGGCGGCGGCCACCACGCCGGTGAGCACCGCCGTCAGGGGTGCCACCACCGAGCCGATCATGCCGCCCACTGTCCCGAACGCCGTCGACAGGCCGGACATGGGGTCACCCGAGGCGGGGACGGGAGCCGCGGAGTCGCTTGCGGACTGCGGTGGTGGGTAGGGCGGCTGCGGGTAGGGCGGCTGCGGGTAGGGCTGCAGTGGGTAGGGCGACGGGGCACCGGAGAGAACCGGATCTGCCGCCCGGTCCGCGGACAGCTGCTGCACTCGGTCGTCGTACTCCTCGTCCACCGCGTCGGAGGTGGTGGGCGGGTCGTCGCTGCCGGTGACCTCGGAATCGGCGACCTCCGCGTAGGCGGCGGCCAGCCGGCGCAATTGCGCTGCGTTGGCGTCCGCCTCTGAGGCCAGACCCTCGAGTTCTGCGACGCCGGCCCCCAGCGCGGTGTTGACCGCGCTCAGCTCCAGGGCTGCCTTCGTCGCCGCGCCGACGCCGGACACCAGCACCATCGACGCCGTCGCGCGCCCGACTGAGACGAGCCGGTCGGCGTGTTCCTCGAGCGCGCCTCGGCTCGCGGTGATCTGGTCGGCCTCGCGGGCGACGACGGTGTGCACGCCTCGGTCCAGCACCGCCAGCGATTCCACGGCGCGCGCCTGCCTGCGGGTGGCCGAGGCGTATGCCAGCGCGCCGGCGCCTTCCCATGCGCCACCCGGTTGAGCGGACGTCACGGCGCATTCCACACCGGCGAATCCGGCGGCCCCGGCACCGAAGGAGTCGCCGACATCCGGCCGGCTCCGGCCCGTGGTCGAACGCATGCCGGCGATCACCTGCAGCCCGGCATCGAGGATGGGGGAACCACCAGCCACGCCTGCATTGCCGAACGCCCGGCAGACGACTTTGCCGAGCCCGTCGGCGTCATCAGACATGATCATGCTCGACCACCCCTTCCCACGGGCAGCCTACCAGCGGGTGTACCCATACCCGGACACTAATTTTCCCCGCTGCCAATACAGCGGTATCGGAATTTGCACCCCCTTCAGCTAGCGCCTGATCCGATGTGACATGTCTGTTTGCAGATCTGGCAAACAATGGCCCGGCGCAGGGTTCGCGCCGGATGTGCGCGGGCACGACGGACATGGCACCTCGGCGACGGTCGGGCCCATACACCCGACCTGGCCACCGGCACCACGACTCGCCGTCTTTGCTCAGGAACCGCCCCGTAGTCTGAGAACCTGCCCCGCCCGCACCGACGAGGAGACGCGTTGTGACCGACCGCGATGACACATTGCGGAGAGAACCGGACGGGCCAGACCCGACGGCTCCGACGCCGCAGCCCCCCGTCGTCCCGACCCGAGGGTTCGACGCGGGCCCGCCCCCCGGTCCCCGGCCCGGCCCGCCGTCCCGGCCGGCGCCCTGGCCGCCCGTGCGGCCCGCCCCGCCGTCGGGCCCCTGGCCGCCGCATCATCCCGCCGAGCCGGACACGGCGAGCCTGGCCGCCCAGCCGGGGAGCTACGCCGAGCGCATCCGCCCTGCCGACCTCGTCCCGGTGCGCAAACCGACCCCGCAGCGAGGCTGGCGCCGGGCGCTCTACGCGGCCAGCTTCGGCCTGATCAACCTCGGACCGTCACCGGCCGAGCGGCGGCTCGCCGCGCTGGAAGCCGCGGTTCGCGCGCCCCTGCGCGGTCACTTCAAGATCGGGGTGATGGGTAAGGGCGGAGTCGGCAAGACCACGGTGTCGGCGTGTATCGGTTCGGTTTTCGCCGAACTGCGCCAGGACGACCGGGTGGTCGCCGTCGACGCGGACACCGCGTTCGGCAAGCTCGGCAGTCGGGTGGATCCGCGCGCCCAAGGGTCGTTCTGGGAGTTGGCCGGTGATCAGCACCTCGAGACCTTCGCCGACGTCCGCAATCGGGTCGGTAGCAACGCCGCGGGTCTGTTCGTCCTCGCCGGTGAAGCCACTCCGGCCCGGCGGCGGGTGCTCGACCCGGCGATCTACCGCGAGGCCACCTCGCGGCTCGACCGCCACTTCACCATCTCCATCATCGACTGCAGCTCGACGATGGACGCTCCGGTGACGCAGGAGGCACTGCGGGATCTCGACGCACTCGTCGTCGTGTCCTCGCCCTGGGTGGACGGCGCCGCGGCCGCCGGCCAGACGCTGGACTGGCTGGCCGCCCGTGGCCTGAACGGGCTACTCCACCGCACGATCGTCGTGCTCAACGACTCCGACGGGCACGCCGACAAGAAGACCAAAACTGTTCTTGCACAACAGTTTTCAGGTCACGGCCAGCTGATCGTCGAGGTTCCCTTCGACGGCAATCTGCGTCCGGGCGGGGTGATCGAGGGCACCGGCGGGCTGTCACCGGCCGCGCGCGGCAAGTTCCTGGAGATCTGTGCAGCCCTGGCCGCGCACTTCCCCAACGCGACCCGCTGACACGGTCAGACGGTGCTGCCTTCGTGCGTTCGGTAGCGGCCCGGCGAGATGCCGTACTCGCGGCGAAACGCTGTGGCAAAAGAGAATTCGTTCGCATAACCGGACTGCCTGGCGATCGCCGACAGCGATGCGTCGGTCTCGCGCAGCACTCGAGCCGCGGCGCTCAGGCGCAGGTCCCTCACGTAGGCCATCGGGCTCATGCCGACCGCCTCGGTGAACCGGCGCGTGAAGGCGGTGCGGGACATCTTCGCTCGGCCACTGAGTGATTCGATCGTCCACGGGGCGCGCGGATCCTCGTGCACGCTCCGCAGAGCGCCTGCGATCGCCGGGTCCGGCACCGTCCACAGCGCCCCGCTGTCGATCTCGCGCAGCAGCTGCACCACGATGAGGCCGACCAGTGCTGCGCGGGTGGCGTCCGCGCCCGGCTGCTCGTCGCTCAGATCGTCGTTCAGCAGGGCGGCGAGCTCGGTGATCCGCGGCAGGCCGCCGCGCACCACCGATACCGGCGGCAGCTGCTGCAGCGCGGCGTCGATCTGCGGGTCGGCCACCTGGAAGCATCCGGTGAGCACCGTGGTGTCATGCCCGCGTAGCGTGTGCCCTGCACCGGTGGGGATGAACACCACGTCCCCGGGGCCCACCTGTTCGGCAGGGTGGTCCGCCCACGTCAGCGTGACGGTCCCGCTCTCGACCAGATGAAAACCCACAGCGGATTTCAAGGGACACGACAGGCGCCACGGACCCGGCTCGCTCACTCGGCGGGCGAAAGCGCGGCCGCCGCGAAGCCGGCCGGCGATGTCGCTGAGCAGATCCACCGGCGCGAGGCTAGCACGGCTCGCGGACGTCCTGACATGCGTCGAGGCCGATCGGACATGGCATTGCCGGCCCCGATCATCTGTACTGTGGCGGTAGCGATTTCGCTACATCGACCCCGCGATCGGCACCCGGCACGGCACGACGCGGAGGGACTGTGTTCGCCGACGCCGTCGGACCGGTGCCTGCGGCCCCGATGCAGACATCCGCAGTGCGGACGACGTCCGACGACACGGTGGAGCTTGCTCGCGACCGCAGCCGCGGTGCAGTGCGACCAGCACGGAATGGGCGATGCGCGCACCGCCCGACGCAGAAAACATCAGAGGAGAAGCGTGAACACGGTCTCGGCGCCCGCCGCGGTCACCGCAGCCGACCTGGGCAGCCGCCTCCGCGCAGCTCGCGCGGTGCTTGCCGAGCATGCGGCAGCGACGGAGAAACAGGGCCGCCCGACGCGGGAGAGCCTGACTGCCGCCGAAGAGGTGGGCGCCTTCGCCGTGACCACCCCTCGGGAGTTCGGCGGGCTCGGCGCCGACCACCGCACGATGGTGCGGATGTTCGCCGAACTGGGCGCGGGATGCGCGTCGACCGCCTGGATCTGTGTGATCAGCGCCATGCAGAAGAGGTACGTCTTCGACGGGATGACACCTGGCGCGCGACAAGCGGTCTACTCCGATCCGAACGTGCAGGTGTGCGGCAGCGGGAGGCCGGCCGGACGGAGCGAGACGGTCGACGGCGGCTTCGTGATCAGCGGCCGCTGGGAGTACATGTCGGGATGCCTGGACGCCGGATGGGCGCTCCTCGCCGTCGGCGAGCTGGACGGGAAGCCACCCGGCCGCCCCAGCGTGGCCCTGGTGCCCGTGGCGTCGCTGCAGATCGAACGGACGTGGGACGGCGTCGTCGGGCTGCGGGGCACCGGCAGTCATGCCCTGGTCGCCGAGCGGATCTTCGTCGAGGACGACTTCCTGATCAACGCGGCGCTGCCGGGCAACGGCCCGTTTCCCCCGCACCACATGCTGGCGGCCGTGCTGCACTCGGTCAGCCCGCTGTTCGGGGCGACGAGAGGAGCGCTCGACCTGATGGCCGAATTCATGACCGCCGAGCGCCCAGTGGCCATGAGTCCGTACACGCAGCGCAGCCAATCACCCTCGGCACGAAGCCTTTTCGTCGAGACCAGTGAACTCGTCGACACCGCCGAACTGCGCATGATGCGGATAGCCGATGTGTTCGATGCGGCCGAATCCGGTGATCCGCTGTCGGAGCAGGAGATCGCCCGTGCGCGGATGCAGCTGGTGACGGCGCTGCACGAGTGCCGACATGCGCTGGAGACGATGCTCGACCTGAGCGGGTCGAGCGCGCTGATCGGGGCGAATCCGATCAACAGGGCCTGGCGCGACGTCGCCATGGGCAGCAGGCACATCGGTCTGCTTCCCTCGGTCACGGTCGACCATCTGACCAGCACGCTGTTCCCCGGGCCGGGGCCCATCTGACATGGTCGATGCGTCTGTGCACCAACAGATCTGGTGCGATCAGCCGGACATGCACGGGGATCGCCCGGACATGGCGCCGCGGCTGCCGGTGACGTTGACTCGATCTACGACGATCCCGACGTATCCCCCGCTCTGACCAGGAGACGCACCGTGACCACCACCCACACCTCGAGCGACCGTGCCGCCGACGCTCTGAGCCACGCCCGCGCCGTGCTGGCCGAGCACGCAGCAGCGACGGAGAAGCAGGGCCGGCCGACGCGGGAGAGCCTGGCCGCCGCCACCGAGGCCGGCGCCTTCGCCGTGACCACTCCTCGGGAGTTCGGTGGACCCGGCGCCGACCACCGCACGATGCTGCGGATGTTCGCCGAGCTCGGCGCGGGATGCGCCTCGACCGCGTGGATCGGTGCGATCAACGCCATCACGAAGACCTTCCTTCTCGATTGGATGACACCTGCTGTGCGGCAGGCGGTGTTCGCCGACCCGAACGGGCAGTTGTGCGGCAACGCCAAGCCCGAGGGCCGAGGTGAGACGGTCGGCGGCGGTTACGTCATCGACGGCCGCTGGAACTATGTGTCCGGATGCCTGGACGCCGGATGGGCGGCGCTCGCCATCCGTGAATTCGATGGACGACCATGCGAGCTCCCCCGCACCGTCGTGGTGCCCACCACGTCACTGCAGATCGAACGGACGTGGGACAGCGCCAACGGCTTGCGCGGTACGGGCAGTCACACCGTGATCGCCGACCGCGTCGTCGTGACGGACGACTTCGTGATCAGCCCGCCCGCCCCGTCCGAGTTCGCCGGTGGCCCGCTCATCCAGGAGCACATCCTGGCCGGGGTGCTGCACTCGGCCGGTCCGCTGCTCGGGGCGACGAGAGGAGCGCTCGACCTGGTCGCCGAATTCATGACTGCCGAGCGCCCAGTGGCCATGAGTCCGTACACGCAGCGCAGCCAATCACCCTCGGCGCGAGCTCTTTTCGTCGAGACAGGCGAACTGGTCGACACCGCCGAACTGCGCATGACGCGGGTGGCCGACATGCTCGACGCAGCCCAGGGCGGCGACCACCTGTCCGACGCGGAGGTTGCCCACGCGCGGATGCACGTGGTGACCGCGCTGCAGGAATGCCGACATGCGCTGGAGACGATGCTCGATCTGCGCGGATCGAGCGCACTGGTCGGGCCGAACCCGATCAACAGGGCCTGGCGCGACGTCGCCATGGGCAGCAGGCACGTAGCGCTCGGCCCCTTCGTGACGGAAGACCATCTCACCGGCGTGCTCTTCCCCGAGCTGGCACCTGCCTGACAGTCGGGCGGCCGTCGACCCCCCTCATCCGCATCCCAGGAACGACCAGGAGACAACCGTGACCACCACCCCCGCCGAAACCGAGATGTCCGCTGCTGCCGACGCCGTCGATCGCGCCCGCGCCGCCCGCCCGATTCTCGCCGAGCACGCTGCGGCGACAGAGGAGCGGGGCAGGCCGACGGAGGAGAGCCGGGCCGCCGCCGAACACGCCGGCGCGTTCGCCGTGACCACGCCCGTGGAGTTCGGCGGTCTCGGCGCCGACCAGCGCACGATGGCGCAGATCTTCATCGAACTGGGCGCTGGCTGCGCGTCGACGTCGTGGCTCGGCGCGGTCAGCGCCACAGCGAAGTCCTTCTTCTTCGACTGGATGCCGCCGACGGTCCAGCAGGCGGTGTATGCGGACCCCAACGTGCGGGTGTGCGGCACGGCGATGCCCCTGGGCCGGGCCGAGAAGGTCGACGGCGGATACCTGATCGACGGCCGCTGGCCCTACGCGTCAGGGTGTCTGGACGCCGGGTGGGCAACGCTCGGACTGGCGACGATCGATGGCGTGCAGCCGAAGGCCCCGTGCCTGGCCGTGCTGCCGACGGCGTCGTTGGCGATCGACCGGACATGGGACGAGGCGATCGGGTTGCGCGGCACCGGAAGCCACACCCTGGTCGGCGAGCGGGTCTTCGTGGCGGGCGATTTCCTGATCGGCCCTCCGCAGGGCGGTCAGAGTTTCGGTATGCGACAGGTGCCGGTACTGCTGCACACGGTCACTCCGCTCGTCGGGGCGGCACGGGGAGCACTCGACCTGATCGCCGATTTCATGACCGCGCAGCGTCCCGTGGTCATGAGCCCGTACCCCCAGCGCAGCCAGTCACCCTCGGCGCGTCAGCTCTTCCTCGAGGCGAGTGAGCTCGTGGACAGCGCCGAGATGCGCACGCTGCGGGTGGCCGACATGGCCGACAGCGCCGACGCCGCCGGCATGTCGGAGAAGGAGATGGCGCACGCGCATGCAGCTGGTCACCGCTCTGCGGGAGTGCCGGCGCGCTCTGGACACGATGCTCGATCTGCGCGGGTCGAGCGGTCTCGTCGGAGAGAACCCGCTGAACAGGTTCTGGCGCGACGTCGCGATAGGCAGCCGGCACGGTGCGGCAAACCCCTTCATCCTCACCGATCAGCTCGCCGATGCACTGATGCCGACCGGCGCCGCAGCGAGTGAATCGGCGCCTTCGTTCAAGTAGTGACCTTTGGCCCCTACCGAATCCTGATGCGGCCCCTAGGCTCACGGCCAGCGCAGGACAGAACGGTTGCCTTCGGTTCAGCGCCAGGCGAGCACTGGAGGCAACCCCGGACGTTCAGCAAGCAGCGCCGGCCCTGTCCTCGCCGCCCGCCGGGGAATCGTCATGTCTCGGTGACGCTCGGCTGGTGCGCCGTCATCAGCACGCGGTCGTACATGTCGCGGGCGGGTAAGGCGCCGTCGGCGTGATGCAGCCCGCGGAACCCGTCGACGATGTGTTCCGCGAGAAGCCGCAACTTGACGTTGGTCTGTTGAGAACGCCAGCGCAGCAGGTCGAACGCGGCCGCGGCGTCGATGTCGTAGACCACCATGAGCATGCCCTTGGCCTGCTCGATCCCCGCGCGGTGTTCGGCGAAGTCGGCCACCTGCGCCGCGACCTGCTCTTGCCGGCCTGCCTCGTACGACGTCAGGTCGACGTAGAAACCGTCGCTTCCGACGATGCGCCCGGCGTCGTCGCGTAGTGCATTGCTCGCCACGATCACGTGGCGGATGTGGCCGTGGACGTCGCGGATGCGATACCGCGAACCGAAGCCCGCGCGGGTCTGGCGAACCTGCTCCAGCTGCGCCGAGACAGCTGCACGATGGGCCTCGTGCGTGTGCTCGAGTACGAGCTCGGTCGTGGGTGTGACCTGACCCGGCTCGTAACCGTGCATCCGCGCCACTTCGTCGGACCACTCCCACCGATCGTCGTCGAAGTAGTACCGCACCCAGCCGATCCGCGGCTCCGCGGATCCGGCGTCGTCGCCGGTTGCTGGTCGATCGTCAGGTTCGGGCACCGTTGCGCTCTCCCACGTCGCACGTTGTCAGGACTACTTCCCAAAATACCGCTGAGCGGCCACGGGTTCACCTGCCGACGGCCTCAGGCCAGCTGGGCGATCAGTTCTTCCAGGGCCGTGACGTCGGCCGGCTCCACCGGCGCGCTCCGCTCGGCCTGCTCCACGACGCGCTCGGCGACCCCGGCCGCCTGTGCGGTCTCCAGCACGGTCAGATTGGCGCCGCGGCGCGCTGCGTAGAGACGGGGACCCAGCGCCGCGCCTGGGGCTCGGGCGGCGCGCAGCATCAGGTCGTCGTAGAGACTGCGGACCGTCCCGAGCGCCCTGATCAACACCGGCGTGACCCGACCGATGCGCGCCGCGCGGGCGGCGACCGCCTCCACTTCGCGCAGGTCCGCCAGTGTCGTGGTGATCCTCGTCGCGAACAGCGGATCGTCATCGGCAGGCAAACCGGCCACGCTCGTTGACAGGGTGCTCACGGCGGTGACCACCGCCTGCGCGATGAGCGACACCTCGTCGCCACTCGCTGCCGGGGCCGGTCCGCTCGGCCGTGCCGACGCCCCGGTCCGCAGCCGCTCGATCGTGCCGGCCGGCCACTGCAGCACTTCCTCGAGCTTCGCCCGGGTGCGCTGCCGCGGCCAGCTCCTGCCCTTCTCGAACGCGATGAGCGCTCCGGCGTTGATGATTCCTTCGGCCGCGAGCCGACGTTGGCTGATGTCGAGCTGCCGCCTCCGGGCCGCGGCTGCGGCACCTGCCCTGACCATTCCGGGATCAGGAGTCTCCGTTGACTCCTCGATCGAATCGGTGTCGGTCATCTGTCGGGTTTCCTCGTGTCGTCGGCCCGGCCATCGCTACGGCTCTGCCGCGGCCTGCAACAGTTTCGCCCTTGAAACTACACCGTCGAGAGCTCCGAAACCGCATCGGCGCTACGTTTTTTTGATGACGTTCCACGAACGGGATGTCATCACCCGATGAAGTAACAACGCAGATCAGGAGCACTGTCAAGAGTCTTTGGGCGCCATCCGGGTATGGCTTTGAGCACTCAGCGCCACAGTTCTGGGATGGAACTGTTGCATCGCTACGGTTTCTGCGTTAGCTTTCCTCCATCGCGGCCACAGCCGCCCTTGACAGAGGAGCTCTGCGATGAACGCAACCCCGTGGGACGAGACGCCGATCGGCGAGTGCACCCGAGATCCCGACCGTTGGACCACCACCGCCGACGACGAGGCCAAGGCGATCTGCCGCTCCTGCCCGCGCCGGTGGCTGTGCGCCAAGGAGGCCTGCGAGTCCCCGCGGGCCGAGGGGTTGTGGGCGGGCATCTACGTCCCCGAAGCGGGCCGCGGCAGGTCTTTCGCACTGCGGCAGCTCAAGTCGCTGGCCGAACAGCACGGGCACGCCGTCGGCGAGCGCCGCGTCTACTACGCCGACATCGCGTGAGCACAGGCCCCGTCGGCCGCCGCATGTGGGGGGTCGGCAGCGGACGGGCGCGGAATATCGCGGCCCCCCGACCCGTTGAGCATGTCGGCGGTGCCGGACATGCCCCGGGCCTCAACCCTTTCAGTCGCCTCGAGCGACCACGTGCCGACAGGCGCTATGACGGCACCGCCCCTTTCTTCGACGTCACCGTCGTCCGACGCGCCTTCGACGGCGGATACGTCTGTTACGGTGCCGACGCCTGCTTCGACGGTGAGCAGATGGTGCGATACACGTTCAGCGGCAACGTCTTCGGGAGCGTCGTGGTGATGTACCGGACCGACGGCGACGGATCTCGGCACGCCCGCGTGATCCTCCACTCCCGCCGATTCGGGGAGTTCGCCTCCGAGTCCTGGGTGCACCGCTTCCTGGCCGAGTGGCGGGAGCATGACGACCACACCGTCGACATCCTCGACGCCGCGCCAGGGTCTCTGACGAACCGCTGCCGGGTGGTGGGCCGCTGACCGTCACCAGGTGTCGACGAAAGGCGTTCTCCCGGAACGCACATCGCCTGCTGCCGACAGCGTCGCCGCGATCACCGCACGGGTCTGCGCGGGGTCGATCACGTCGTCGATCTCGAAGAGCATGGCGGCATTGAGTGCCCGGGCGTTGTCCTGCGCCGCGGCCGTGGCCTGCCGGACCCGCTCCTCTCGCTGCGCATCGTCGGTGATCTCCTCCAGTTCCTTGCGCAACCCCAGCCGCACCGCGCCCTCCAATCCCATCGGACCCAGGTGGGCGCCCGGCCACGCGACGGTCAGCACGGGCTCGTGCAGACTCCCGCCCGCCATCGCCTGCGCACCCAGGCCGTACCCGCGCCGCAGCACGACCGCCACCATCGGCACCCGCAGGGCCGCACCGGCGACCAGCATGCGAGAAGCGCGGCGTACCAACGATTCTGCCTCCGCACCGGGGCCCACCATGTATCCGGGACAGTCGATGAGTGACACGACGGGGAATCCGAAGACGTCGCACAGCTGCAGGAAACGGGCCGCCTTGTCCGCGGCCGCCGCGGTGATCGCCCCGGCCATGAACCGGGTGTCGTTGGCGATCACGCCCACGGTGCGCCCCTCGATCCTGGCCAACGCCGTGACCATCGCACGCGCGAAGCGTGGTCGCAGGAAGGTGACGGTGCCCGCGTCGGCAAGGGTTTCGACGATGGGTGCGACGTCGTAGGCGCGGCGATCCCGCTCAGGAACGGCGGTGCGCAGCACCGTCTGGTCGCTCACGCTCCACGGAGCCCGGCCGTCCCGGAAGTACCCCAGTAGACGTTTCGTGACGGTGACGGCCTCGGCTTCGTCGGCGACGACGACGTCGACGTTGCCGTTGGGTTCCTGGACGGTCATCGGTCCGACATCGTCGGGTGCGACCTCGCCCAAACCGCCGCCGGCGATCATCGCCGGGCCGCCCATGCCGAGGGAGGCGCTCCTGGTGGCGACGATCAGATCGGCCGACCCGGCGAGTACCGCATTACCCGCGAAACAGCGGCCGTTGACGATGGCGATCCGCGGGACGACCCCGGACAGCTTGGCCCACAGGGCGAATGCGCGGGTGTCGAGTGCGGAGACGACCGGATGATCGGTGTCGCCCGGGCGGCCACCGCCACCCTCGGCGAAGAGCACGGTGGGGAGCCGCATCCGGTCGATGAGCTCGAACAGCCGGTCCTTCTTGCGGTGACCCAACGCGCCCTGGGTGCCGGCGAGCACGGTGTAGTCATAGGACAGCACGGCACACGGCATACCGTCGACGCGCGCCGTGCCGGCGAACAGGCCATCGGCGGGGGTGCGGGCGATCAGGTCTGCGACGTCGCGGCGCATGCGTTGCGGGGCGATGGCGAAACGCCCGTACTCGACCAGCGATTCCGGGTCGATCAGGTCGACGATGTTCTCACGGGCCGTGCGGCCGCCGGCGGCGTGGCGCCGGGCCACCGCATCCGGGCGGGCCGCGTCCTCGGTCAGCGCGCGACGCCGTATCAGCTCGAGAAGATCGTCGCGCAGTTCCCCGTCCGGTGGCACGCCCTCACCCATGCCGTCAGACTCTCACGAGTTGTGCACAGGGCCTGTGTATGGACCGGTGGGTCGGCATAGCGTCTGCAGACATGACGAACTGGATCAACACGGTGAGCCGTGACCACGTCGAGCGTGGCGTGCTCGGCGGTTTCACCCAGGCCAATCACGGCAAACCGCACATGCTCCGGCGGATGGCGCGCGGCGACTGGCTCATCTTCTACTCGCCCCGGGTCACATATCCCGATGGCGCTCCGCTGCAGGCGTTCACCGCCATCGGCCGCGTCGCCGACGACGAGCCGTACCAGGAGCAGGTCGAGCCGGACGGGCAGCCGTGGCGGCGCCGGGTCGACTTCCTGCCCTGTGGTGAGACGCCGATCCGGCCGCTCATCGACGCACTGGGCTTCATCCAGGACAAGTCGCGGTGGGGATACCGCTTCCGGTTCGGGGTCTTCCAGATCGACGATGCCGACCGCGAGGTCATCCGATCGGCGATGGTGGATTCGGCAGCGGCCCACCACCCGGGAGAGGAGACTACTGTGACCCCATGAGCAACACCGATCCGGCTCCCGCCGAACTCGACTGTGCCGCATCGGCATTCGACGGCGTGCTCCATCCGCGGGAGGTCCCGCTGGGCGGTCCGCGAGCCATCCGCGTGCGGCGCACCCTGCCGCAGCGGGAGCGGTCGCTGATCGGGGCCTGGTGCTTCGCCGACCATTACGGGCCGCACGATCTCCGCGGGGGTCCCGGCATGGACGTCCCGCCACACCCCCACACGGGTCTGCAGACGGTGAGCTGGTTGTTCAGCGGGGAGATCGAGCACCGGGACAGCGCCGGGGTCGAGGCCCGGGTGCGCGCCGGGGAGTTGAACCTGATGACCGCCGGGGCAGGCATCTGTCACTCCGAGGTGTCGGTGGCCGATCCGCCGATTCTCCACGGCGTCCAGCTGTGGGTGGCGCTGCCCGACGCCGACCGCGACACCGGGCGCGATTTCGCGCACTACGTTCCACCGGTACGGACCGGTGGCGGGGTGTCCATGCGGGTGTTCCTCGGTGAGCTGGAGGGGTTGAGCTCACCGGTGCACACCTTCACCCCGCTGCTCGGGGCGCAGCTCGACCTCGCCGCGGGGGCCGAGGTGGTGCTGGACGTCGACCCGACGTTCGAGCACGGGGTGCTCGTGGATCGCGGTCGTGTCGCGGCGTGCGGCACGCACCTCGCGGTGGCCGATCTGGCCTACCAGGGCCCCGGCCACGCAACCCTGCAGGTGAGCAATCGCGGTGACGAGCCGGCCCGCGTGGTGGTGCTCGGCGGCCCACCCTTCGGGGAGGAGCTCGTGATGTGGTGGAACTTCGTCGGCCGCAGCCACGACGAGATCGTGGCGTTCCGCGAGCAATGGCAGACCCAGGACACGCGATTCGGCGCGGTGGCCGGCTATCGGGGCGCGACCGCCCGGCTGCCCGCGCCGCCGCTGCCGCGCGCCACGTTGCGCCCCCGGCCCAATCCCGGGGTATAGAGGACTCATGACCACGGACAGAACCGGAGCGGCCACGCAGGTGACCGCCGAACAGGACCGCTTCACCATCTCGGTCGACGGACGCCGGGTGGGCTTCGCCGACTTCTCCGACCGCGGCGATGAGCGCATCTTCCCGCACACCGAGGTCGATCCCGATTTCCAGGGTCGCGGTTTGGCGACGATCCTCGTCCGCGAAGCGCTCGAAGCGACCCGGGCCGCCGGGCTGCAGGTGGTACCGCAGTGCTGGATGGTCGCCGAATTCATCGAGAAGAACTCCGAATTCGCCGACCTGACGGCGAGCCGGCGATGACCACCGACAAGACGGGTGCCCCCACGGAGGTCACCGCCGAAGCGGACCGGTTCGTCATCTCCGTGGACGGGCAACGGGCCGGGTTCACCGAGTACGTCGACCTCGACGGGCGGCGCATCTTCCCGCACACCGTCGTCGACGAGGCCTACGCGGGGCGGGGCCTGGCCACGATCCTGGTCAGGCAGGCGCTCGAAGCCACGCGGGACGCGGGGCTGCGCATCGTCGCGGTGTGCTCGATGGTCGCCGGGTTCCTGGAGAAGAACCGCGAGTTCGACGACCTCGTCGACCCGGTCACCACCGACGTGAAGCGAGTGCTCTCACACCGGTGACCGCGCCGGCGCGCCGTCAGAGGAACTCTGCCGTGCTTCCCGACAGCGGCATGGCCTGCAGACCCAGCTTGCGGTGATCCCAGCTGCGCACCCGCGACGGCACGACGCGCACGCTGACGCGGTTGTGCATCATCTGCTCGACGAACGGGCGCATCTCCTCGGTGTAGGGCCCGGTGTAGCGCTCCCACACGCTGATGCCCACCCTCAAGTTGGTCCCGGGGTCGTCGTGGATCTCGGCGGTGCCGTCGATCGACACGCCCCGCAACGTGTCATAGGTCAGCCCGTCTTCGACGAGCACGGTGACGGTCGAGTCGCGGCGCACGTTGACCGCCTTCTGCGACTTGGCCTTGGTCTCGAACCAGATCTCGCCGTCCACCACGGCGTACCACATCGCCACCAGGTGGGGCCGCCCACTTGGCAGCACGGTCGCCAGGGTCGCTGTGCGACTGCGTCCGATGAATTCGGTGATCTCGTCGTCGGCCATCACGATTTTCGCGCGCTCGTTGGTTCCCACGACTTCGCATACTCCCAGATCGGTTTGATCATGGACCGCATCGGTAACGCCTCGAATGGGTAGCTACGGCGTTTGCGATTCGGAGCGGTCGTAGTCCGGGGTCCCGCTGGTTCAGCCAGCAGCGAGCGGGACCGCCCCGGGGGGTCATGTTTCGAACGCATGTGCGAGGGGCATAGACACTGCGGAGGTGACGACAATGACCGAAGACAACACGCACGCACCGCAGGAGAACGCCGAGAAGGACCCGTCGCAATGGGTGACCGGGGACGAGCCCATGACGGGGCCGCAACGGAGCTATTTGCACACCCTTGCGCAAGAAGCCGGCGTCGAAGTGCCGGAAGAAGCTACCAAGGCTGAGGCCTCTGAGCTGATCGACAAGCTTCAGGAGCAAACTGGCCGCGGCAGCTGAGCGATCGACGCGGGGCGCGAAGTTGCATCATTTGTGCCAGGATTGACGCGTGGGACACTTCGGTCGATCTGTTTACTTTCGCCGCGTGGCCGGGCTGTTCGCCATCGGCCTGATGCTCTCGCCGTTGGGGATGCCGGCGGCGTTCGCGCAGCCCGTGGGGCCCGATCCGAACGTGCCGGCGCCCCCGCCGGCCGTGCCCGGTCCTCCGCCGCCCGTGCCCGGCCCGCCGGTGCCGGGTCCACCGCTCGCCGGACCCCCGCCCGCCGGCCCGTTGGACGCCCCACCTCCGCCGCCTGGCTGCCCCGACATTCAGGTGCTGTTCGCGCGAGGCACCACCGAACCGCCGGGGCTCGGGGCGATGGGCGACGTGTTCGTCGAGGACCTGAAGGCCCGCGTCGGTCCGAAGTCGGTCGGCGTCTACCCGGTCAACTACCCGGCCAGCCCGGACTTCCCGACGGCGCTGCAAGGCGTCATCGACGCCAGCAACCAGATCCAGCAGACCGTGGTGAACTGCCCCAAGACCGAGATGGTGTTGGGGGGCTATTCGCAGGGCGCCGCCGTCATGGGTTTCGTCACCAGTGAGCTGGTGCCCGACGGGGTCGTCGCGGCCGATGTGCCGAAGCCGATGTCACCGGAAGTCGCCGACCACATCGCCGCCGTGACTCTGCTGGGCACGCCGTCGGACCGGTTCATGGGCATCATCAATCAGCCCGCGGTCAAGATCGGTTCGCTCTACCAGCCGAAGACGATCGAGCTGTGCGTGCCCGAGGACATCGTCTGCTCGCCGGGTAACGACATCGGTGCGCACGCCCGCTACATCTCCGACGGTCTGGTCGGGCAGGCGGCCGACTTCGCCGCCGACAAGCTCGCGCAGTCGCGGACCACCGCCCGCACCCGCTGATCCGGCCTCACCGATCGGTCAGGGTCGCCTCGAAGGCCACCCGGTCACCGCGATAGAGCGCGCGTACCGCCTCGATCGGCACGCCGTCTACGTCGACGGACCTGCGGTGCAGCAACAACATCGGCATCGCCGTGGTGGATTCGAGAAGTCCCGCCTCCCGCGGCGACGGTAGGACCGTCTCGATCCGCTCGGTGGCCTGACCGAACACGACGCCGCGTGCCCGCAGCGCCGCGTACAGCGACGTGGTGGGATCGAATTCGGCACGCAGATCGGCGAACCGCGCCGGCGGCAGGTACGTGCTCTCCAGCCCGATGCGCACGCCGTCGGCCAGCAGCACCCGCTCCAGCAGCAACACCTTGCCCTTGGGTGGAACATCCAGCGCAGCAACGGTTTCGGCATCCGCCGTCACGCTCTCCCAGCGCACCAGCAACCGGCTCGGCAGCCGGCCCATCCGTAGGGCGCCCTCGGTGTAGGACTTCAACGACAGCGGCTGCACCAGCTTGGGTCGCGCGACGACCGTCCCGCGGCCGCGCCGTTCGATCTTGCCTTCCACGAGCAGTTCGTGCACGGCGTGGCGCACCGTTTCGCGGGCCACCCCGAAACGGACGGCCAGATCCCGTTCCGGCGGGAACGGGTCACCTTCGCGCAGCCCCCGCAGGATCTTGTCCAGCCCTGTGCGCACGACGTAGGGCTTGGGCGCACTCATCGGGTGAGCCGGCGGGCGATCTCCAGGATCAGCGCCTCCGGCGCACCGGCGGCCGCGGGGTCCTTGGCCGCGTCGTCACACCTGCGCAGCAGTACGGCGTCGCGATGCCATTCGTGCGAGGCGAACTCGGGATCGATTGCAGCGCCGCCCTGTTCGGCCAGCGACGCCACCGAGGTGGGGCTCAGCGCTGCCGCGTATGCCGGATCGGTCGCCGCCAGGTGCCGTTTGGCCGCGACGTGTGCGCCCGCCAACCATCCCACCCGCGCACCGAACCGCGGGGTGAGCCAGTCGCGGGCGAGACCGGAATGGTCCACCACCCCCGGGCCGCCGAGCATCGGGCTGTGCCCGATGTCGTGCAGCGCCGCGGCGAGCACCACCTCATCGTCGGCGCCGCGGAGCAGGGCCTGTTCGGCGCTCTGCACGGCGTGCTGCCACTCGTCGACCTCGTCCTCGTCCCACACCCCGTGCAGCGACGCCAGGAGCGCCGCGGTCTCCTCGACCACCTGGTCGATCCGGCTCTGCATGCTGCCGACGATACCCCAGATTGGTCTATACCAATTGTTCATCTGCTGTTAGCATCGGCCACATCAGCCGCTTGCGAACAGGACGTCGAGGGCCGGTTACCTCCTCCGCTATGCGTATCACGGTCGTCGGCGGCGGCATTCTCGGAACCGCACATGCGTGGCACGCCGTGCGCCGCGGACACCAGGTCGTGCAGCTGGAACGCGAGGCCGAAGCGCGCGGTGCCACCGTGCGCAACTTCGGGCTCGTCTGGGTGTCGGGCCGGGCCGCCGGTGAGTTGGCGGCCAGCCAGCGTTCCCGCGATCTGTGGGAGGACATCGCCGGCGAGGTGCCCGGCGTCGGCTTCCGCGCCTGCGGCTCCCTGACCCTGCTGCGCAGCCCGCGCGAAGTGGCGGTCGCCGAAGAGGTGTGCGCCCGCGCCGACGGCGCCGAGCGCGGCTTCCGGGTGCTCGACCCCGACGAGGCCCGCCGCATCAATCCCGTTCTGCGCGGCCCGTTCTCGGCTGCGCTGCTCTGCACCCGCGACGGTGCGGTGGAATCCCGCCAGGCGCTGCCCGCGATGCGGGCCGCGCTGGCCTCGACCGATCGCTACACCTTTCTGTCCGGGACCGAGGCGCGCGAGGTCACCGGGACACGGGTGCTCGACGATCACGGCGACAGCCACGACGGTGACGCGGTGATCGTGTGCGCCGGTGCCGCACACGGCGGGCTGGTGCGCACCCTGGCCGGCGACCTTCCGGTACGCCGGGTCCGACTGCAGATGATGCAGACCGAACCGCTTGGCGAGACCCTGACGACCGCGATCGCCGACGGCGACAGTTTCCGGTACTACCCCGCCTTCGCCGGCGATGCGCTGAACTCGCTGCAGGACAACGAGAGTCAACACCCCGTTGCCGCCGAGCACCGGATGCAGCTGCTGTGTGTGCAGCGGTTGCACGGTGGCCTGACGATCGGCGACACCCACGAGTACGCCGAGCCGTTCCCGTTCGACGTGACCGAGGCGCCCTACGAGTACCTCACCAACCTGGTCGAGGAACTGCTCGGCCGGCCGTTGCCCCCGATCCGTCAGCGGTGGGCCGGCGTGTACAGCCAGTGCGTGGATCCCGGCCAGCTGGTGTACCGCAGGCAGGTGAGCGACGGCGTCTGGGTGGTGACGGGTCCGGGTGGTCGTGGCATGACGCTGGGGCCGGCGATCGGCGAGCAGACTGCAGACGAGATGGGGCTGTGACGCCGCGCGGCAACGGCATTCGACTGGCGGTGCTCGACATGGCGGGAACCACCGTCGCCGACGACGGGTTGGTGGTCGAGGCGTTCGAGGCGGCCGCCGACGCGGCCGGTGTGCCCGCGGACGGACCGGCACGCGAGCATGCCCGCCACTACGTGCTCGACACGATGGGCCAGTCCAAGATCACGGTGTTCCGCGCCTTGTTCGACGACGAGGCGATTGCCCAGCGCGCCAACGACGCCTTCGAGGCCGCCTACGCCGGTCTGATCCAATCCGGCCGTGCCGAGCCGATTCCCGGCGCCGCGGAGGCGATGTCGGCGCTGCGGGACAGCGGGATACTGGTCGCGTTGACCACCGGCTTCTCCGCCCACACCCAGGCCGAGCTGGTCGCCGCACTCGGCTGGCAGGACGCCGCCGATCTGCTGCTCACCCCCGGTGACGGGGTGCGGGGCCGGCCGTATCCCGACCTCATCCTGACCGCGCTGCTGCGCGCGGGCGCCGACAGCGTGCAGTCCGTCGCCGTGCTCGGTGACACCGCCAGCGACATCGAGAGCGCGCGGCGCGCCGGCGTGTCGATCGCGGCCGGAACGCTCACCGGCGCGCACGACGAGCGCCATCTCGTCGCCGCGGGCGCCACCCACATCGTGGCCTCCGTGGCCGACTTCGCCGACCTCCTCCTGAAAGGCTGACCATGAAACTCCGCTCCGGGATGGTGACGCTGAGCGTCGCCGCCCTCACCCTCTTCGCCACCGCATGCGGCGGCACCGGAAGTTCCAGCTCGGGCTCCGGCGCGAAGACCACGCTGACGGTGTACAGCGCCGACGGCCTCGCCGGCTGGTACGACGGTGCGTTCAAGAAGTTCACCGAGCAGACCGGTGTCAACGTCAACGTCGTGGAAGCCGGTTCCGGCGAGGTGGTTTCGCGCGTCGAGAAGGAACAGTCCAACCCGCAGGCCGACCTGCTGGTCACGTTGCCGCCCTTCATCCAGAAGGCGGCGCGGTCGAAGCTGCTGCAGCCCAGCGGGGTGGACACCGCGGGCATCGCGCCCGGCCAGGTCGGCCCCGATGCGACGTTCGTGCCGATCGTGGACAACGCGCTGAGCTTCATCGTCAACCCCGGTGCGAACCCGCCGCCGGTGACGTGGGACGACCTGCTCGAGCCGGAGTTCAAGGGCAAGCTGCAGTACTCGACACCCGGGCAGGCCGGCGACGGTACCGCCGTGCTGGTGCTGCTGCAGCATCTGCGCGGCAAGCCCGGTGCACTGGAGTACCTGAAAGCGTTGCAGGCCAACAACGTCGGCCCGTCGTCGTCCACCGGCAAGTTGCAGCCCAAGGTCAGCAACGGTGAACTGCTGGTCGCCAACGGCGACGTCCAGATGAACCTGGCGTCCATCAAGGACGACGGCTCGAAGTTCAGGATCTTCCTGCCCGCCGGCCCCGACGGAAAACGCACCACGGTCTCGCTGCCCTACGTCGCCGGCGTGACCGCCGGCGCTCCGCACGCCGAGGACGCCAAGAAACTGCTGGCGTTCCTGGTCTCGGAGGACACCCAGAAGACCGTGGGCCAGGACGCTCTCGGCGTCCCGGTCCTCCAGTCACTCGCGGCCACCGGCGCTCCGGCCCCCGACTCGCCCGCCGAGGTCCTCGACGGCGTCGACGTCTGGGTGCCCGACTGGAACGCCGTGCTCGCCGACCTCGACGCCGACGTCGCCGCCTATCAGCAGGCCACCGGCAGCTGACATGGCGCCGACACGCACGCGTCCCGGTCGTCGGCTGCGGATGCAGGCGAGCGCCGAACCCGGTGGTCCGGCCATCGTGTTCGACCGGGTCGGGGTCACCTACGGGCACGGCGGCAAGGCCACCGCGGCGCTGGTCGACTTCTCGCTGCGGGTGGCGGCCGGTGAGACCGTCGCCCTGCTGGGACCGAGCGGATCAGGGAAGTCGACCGCGCTCAACGCCCTCGCGGGCTTCGTCGGTCTGACCTCGGGCGCGGTGCGCCTCGGCGGCCGGGACGTCACCGGCCTGCCGCCCGCCCGGCGGGGCATCGGTGTGGTGCTGCAGTCCTATGCGCTGTTCCCGCACATGTCGGTCGCGGACAACGTGGCCTTCGGGTTGCGGGCCCGCAGGCTCGGTCGGCACGAGATCTCCTCGCGGACAACCGAAGTGCTCGACATGGTCGGCATGACCGGGTTCGGCGGGCGGCTGCCGCGGGAACTGTCGGGTGGCCAGCAGCAGCGGGTCGCCATCGCGCGCGCCCTGGCCATCCGGCCCACGGTGCTGCTGCTCGACGAGCCGCTCGCCGCGCTCGACGCCCAGCTGCGCCAGAGCATGTTGACCGAACTGCAGCGGCTCAAGGACGCGCTTCCCGACACCGCGATGCTCTATGTCACCCACGACCAGGCGGAGGCGCTCGCGTTGGCCGACCGCATCGTCGTGATGAACAACGCCCGGATGATGGACGTCGACACCGCCGAGAACCTGTGGCGACGCCCACCGAGCAGCTTCACCGCCGCGTTCCTCGGCGGCGCGAACCTGTTGCCGTGCACCGTCGGTCGGGTCAGCGGCGAGTCGGCGCTGGTCACCGTGGGTGCCCGCACCGTCACCGCCGAGGCGCCGGCACCGGCCTTCGGCCACGGCGACTGGGCACCGGGGTCCGCGGCGCTGCTGTGTGTCCGGCCGCATGCCCTGCAGGTGGTGTCGCTGCGGGACCGGACCGCGCTGCGCGCGCGGGTCAACGCCGCGGTGTGGCGGGGCGCGGTGACGCGCGTGGTGCTGGCCGTCGACGCGCTCCCCGACGTCCTCGTCGACGTCGACGTGCCCGGGCACACCCCGTTCGAGATCGGCAGCGAGGTCGGCCTGCGCCTGCCCGAACCGGCAGGCGTGCTGATCTCCACGGGAAGTGCGGCGTGACAGCACTTCTGGAGTCCCCTGAGGCACCGGCGGCACGAACACGGCGGCCCGCGGCATGGCTGTGGGTGCTGCCCCCGCTGCTCGTCGTCTTGCTGACGGTGCTCTATCCCCTGCTGCGGGTCCTCGCGGAGTCGTGGACCGGGGACTCGTGGACGCAGGTGCTCGCCTCGACACTGTTCCGGGACGCGCTCTGGCGCACCGTCACCATCGCCGCGGCGTCGACCGCCGGTGCACTGGTGCTCGGCACCTTCCTGGCCATCGTGTTGGCCTTCGTCCCGTTCCGCGGGTCGACGGTGATCGGTCGCCTCATCGACACCGTGCTGGCACTGCCGTCGTTCCTCATCACGCTGGCGTTCACGTTCCTCTACGGCAGTGCAGGTGCGGTCAACGCGGCGCTGTCGGCACTGACCGGCGACCCGGCGCCCCTGCTCGACTTCCTCTACACCCCCGCCGGTGTCATCGCCGCCGAGGTCACCTTCTTCACACCCTTCGTGGTGCGTCCCCTGCTCGCCGCGTTCTCCCTGATCCCGCGGGCGCACCTCGACGTCGCGGCCAGCCTCGGTGCGTCACCGTGGACGGTGCTGCGGCGCGTCGTGATGCCCGAGGCGTGGCCGGCGCTCGCCGCGGGCGGAAGCCTGGTGTTGTTGTTGACGCTCAACGAGTTCGGCATCGTGTTGTTCACCGGAGCCAAGGGCGTCATCACCCTGCCGGTGCTCATCTACACCCGCGGCATCGTGACTTTCGACCTGCCGGGTGCCGCGGTGATCGCCACCGTGCAGGTGGCGCTGTCGCTGCTGCTGTACGCGGGCTACCGCGTGGCGTTCGCCCGGATGACGACACGAAGGGGGTCCGGCGATGCTGCTGTGGAGCAGCCGCGGTAGAACCGCCGCGCTCGTCGTGTTCGCGGTCGTGGTGCTGGTGGTGTTCATCGCGCCGCTGGCGACCGTGGTGGCCGCGGGTCTGGCCGGCTCGTGGACCGGCGCGTTGCCGTCGGACCTCGGTCTCGCCCGCTTCGGTACCGCGCTGTCCGGGCAGGATCTGGCCAGCCTGTCGGTCAGCCTGCAGACGGCGTTCGTCGCCGGGGCGGTCGCCCTGATCCTCGGCACCTGGGCCGCGTTGGCCGCCGGCGATGCGCCCGGCTGGCTACGGCGACTGACCGACGCGGTGTTCCACCTGCCGATCGCAGTCCCGTCGGTGGCCATCGGGCTCGGGCTGCTCATCGCGTTCAACGAGCGGCCGCTGCTGCTCGGCGGCACCCGCTGGATCGTCATCCTCGCCCACACCGTCCTGGTGCTGGCGTTCGCGTTCAGTGCCGTGTCGGCGGCGCTGGAACGCCTCGACCCGGCCTACCGCCGTGCGGCCGAGTCGTTGGGTGCGAGCCCGGTCCGGGTGCTGACGCGGGTCACGCTGCCGCTGCTGCTGCCCGCGCTCGGTGCGGCCGCGGGCCTGGCCGTCGCGTTGTCGATGGGCGAACTGGGCGCGACGGTGATGGTGTATCCGGCCACCTGGAAGACGTTGCCGGTCACCATCTTCGGGCTCACCGACCGCGGTCAGGTGTTCCAGGCCGCGGCAGGCACGACCGTGCTGCTCGCCGTCACCCTGCTGGCGCTCATCGCGCTCGGCCGCATCCGGGGCCGGGCCGTGCTGCGCTGACGCGTCGTAGTGTGGGGAGCCATGGCAAGGACCTCGCTGTGACCGGCACCCCCGCTGACCTCGACGCGGACCTGGTGGTGATCGGCTACGGCAAGGGCGGCAAGACCCTGGCCGCCGCGCTGGCCCGGCAGGGCTGGGCGGTGGTGATGATCGAACGCTCGCCCATGATGTACGGCGGGACGTGCATCAACGTCGGGTGCGTGCCCACCAAGTCGCTGATCGCCCGATCGGAGAACCTGCGGTTCGACGACGACCGGCCCCGGCGCTACCGCGACGCGGTGGCCGCGACGGCAGAACTCACCGCCACGCTGCGCGCCGCCAACTTCGCGATGCTCGACACCCTGGACAACGCCACGGTGCTGACCGGCGACGCGGTGTTCCGCGACCCGCACACCGTCGAGGTCCACACCGCCGATCGCGGCACGCTCACCGTCAGGGGCCGCCACTTCGTGATCGGCACGGGGTCGCAGGCCGTGCTGCCCGACATCCCCGGTCTGCGCACCGCGTCCAACGTGGTGACCAGCACCGAGATGCTCGTCGAAAGCCGTTTGCCCGCACGCCTTGTCGTCCTCGGCGGTGGCTACATCGGCCTGGAGTTCGCCGCGATGTACGCCGCCTACGGCTCGCAGGTGACCGTCGTCGAGCACCACGCGCAGATCCTCGAGCAGGAGGACGACGACGTCGCCGGGTGCGCGCGGGACGTGCTGACGTCCGCCGGGGTGCGGATCGTCACCTCGGCCACCATCGACGGCGTCACCGACCACGGCGACGGCACCAGCAGCGTCGCGTTCCGGTCCGCGGCCGGGCCGGAGACGGCGCATGCCGACACCGTGCTGGTCGCGCTGGGGCGCAAGCCGGTGACCGACGATCTGGGTCTGGCGCGGGCCGGCGTGGAACTGACCGAGCGACAAGCGATCTCGGTCGACACGCATCTTCGTACCAGCCAGCCGCACATCTTCGCCGTCGGTGACGTCAACGGCGGACCGCAGTTCACCTACGTCTCCCTCGACGACCATCGGATCGTCCTCGACCAGCTCACCGGGTCGGGGACCCGCAGCACCGCCGACCGGGTGGCCGTGCCCTACACGCTGTTCCTCACCCCGCCGCTGTCCCGCGTCGGCGTCACCGAACGCGCGGCCAGGGAATCGGGCAGGCCCGTCACGACCGCAGCGATGCGCGTCGCCGACATGGCCACGGTGCCGCGTGCCCGCATCGTCGAGGAGACGACGGGGATGATGAAGGTGGTCGTCGACGCCGAGACGGACGACATCCTCGGCGCCGCACTGCTGTCCTACGACTCGCACGAGGTGATCAACACCGTCGCGCTGGCGATGCGCCACGGCATCACGGCCTCGGCGCTGCGCGACGAGATCTACACCCACCCCTCGATGACCGAGGCGTTCAACCAGTTGCTGGGCGCCCTGCACTGAGCCGCACGCCCCGTGTCGATCGCCGCAACGGGGGTAACCGATCGATGGAGTGCATTCGGTCACCAGCGGGAGGACGGGAACCATGCCGAAGACCACCAAGTCCGGCACGGCGAAGGACAGCGAGCTGCCGAGCACCCTGCAGAAATCCGAGGACAAGGCCAAGCGCACCTTCGCCAAGGCACACGACGCCGCCGCCGAGCAGTACGACGACGCCGAGCGCGCCCACCGGGTCGCCTACAGCGCGCTCAAGCACAGCTACGAGAAGGTCGGCGACCACTGGGAGCCCAAGGACCAACCCGGCCCGTCAGACGAACGGGCCGAGAGCGGCGGCCCGCAACCGTCCGGTGAGACCGCCGAGGGGGTCGACGCCAACGCCACCAAGAAGCATCTGATCGAGCTGGCCAAGCGGCTGAACATCAGCGGGCGCTCCCGCATGACCAAAGACGAACTGGTCGAACAGATCATGAAGGCGAACCGGCGGGAGACCCGCCGTAACCGCTAGGCCCTGCCGGTGCGCTCCCGATGCTTGCAGCCGGGCCAGCAGCACGGCCGGCGCTTGCCCTCTTCGAGCTCTTCCTGCGTGCGACGGATCCGGCGCTCCCGGGTGGCGGCCTGCTTGGCGTCGGTGACCCAGCAGATGAACTCGTTGCGGGCCAGCGGGGTGATGTCGTTCCACGCGGCCAGCGCCGTCGGGTTGCCGTCCAGCGCCGCCTGCAGATCGGCGGGCAACTCGTGCACCACTCCGCCGAGGACCGTAGCCACGGCGTCAGGGTAACTCGTGGCGGTCGAGGAATCCGGTGACCGACGCGGGGACGGGCAGGGTGGAATCCGACTGCGGTGACCCGAGGCTCTGCCGCACCGGGACGACCCCGGTCCAGACGTCGCTCTCCGGCGCCCCGGGCGGACCGCTGCGCTGCTTGGCCACCCAGTTGTCGTCGGTGATCGGCAGTTCCAGCACGACCGTGGCCGCGACCTCGCTGGCCGTGTGCGGCGGGCATTCGGCCGGCCGGCCCGGCAGCAGCGCGTCGGTGAACGCGTCCAGCGCCGCGGCCCGCTCCTCGGTGACGACGGGACGGCAGGCTCCCCGCACCACGGCCGAACGGTAGTTCGCCGAGTGGTCGAACTGCCGTTCGGCGACGACGATGCCGTCGAGCAGGAACGCGCTGATCGCGACCGGTGCGCCGGCGGCGGCCTGGCGCAGCGCACCCGCCCCGGTGGATCCGTGGATGAGCAGCCGGTCGCCGTCGCGGACCACCAGCACCGGCACCACCCACGGTTGGCCGTCGAGCACCGTCGACACCGTGGCGACCACGCACTCGTCGAAGACGGCGTCGACGAGGTGCCGGTCGCCGCCGCGGTCCGGTTTGCGGGTCAGCGATGACAGGGGATCGGTCATGGCGGACAGTCAAACGTGCATCGGCCCGCCGGACAACGCGATTTCCGGACGGATTTGTGACCTGGCAGTTCAGGTGACCGCCATATGCTGATGGCAACCTGCCGACACCCGGACCCGAGGGGGACTCACACACTCATGTCGACTGTTCTGCTGGCGCTCGATATGGCGGCCTCAGATCACCCCGGGCGGTGGGTCGGCGCGATGATCGCGCGACTGCTCGTCCTGGGCGGTCTGATCTGGCTGGTGGTGTGGGCGGTGCGCAGGTCACGCGCGCAGAAGCGCCCGCAGTATCCGTATCCGCCGGGCTACCAGCAGCCGATGACCGGGATGCCGTACCCGCCGCCGGCGGGCCACTGGCCGCCCCCGGCGCCGCCGGGGAACTGGCCGCCCCAGCAGCAGGCTCCGCCCGGCTGGGGTCAACAACCCGGGTGGGGCCCGCCGCCCCCCGGGTGGGGTCAGCAGCCGCCGTACCCACCACCCGGGCCTCCGCCCGGCAACCCGTAATCAGCGAGGACATGGGACGGTGGCAACGATCCGCTGAGCACCACGAGTGGATCAGCGAATTCCTGCGGACGCGAGGGATGCTCACGGCGGCCCGCCGCTGGTTGGCGCTCACCACCGCCGCGATGGCCCTCGGGGTGCTGGCGCTCACCTTCGGTGCGGGTGGACCCGAGCATCTCCTCGGCCGGACGCTGATGGGGTTCGCCTTCGCCGGTGGGGTGCTCGGCACGGGCCTGTGGTTGTGGCGCTGGCCCTCGCACTCCCTGTCCCTGGCATACACGGCGGTCACCACACTCTCCATCGCCTGCGCCTGCCTGGCGTATCCGGATCCGCTGGCCGCGATGCTGGGATGTATCGCGTTCGCGACGATCGTCAGCTACGCGGCGTTCTTCCACTGGCTCGACGCCGTCCTTGGCGTGCTCGCAGTGGTGACGCTGGTGGCGGCGATCCAGGTCGTCGCACTCGCCGAGGAGGGTCGGCTCGTGCTGGCCGCGGTGGATCTGTTCCTCGTACTGCAGTGCTGCGTCGGGGTTGCGCTCGCGTTCCACAGCCTGGTTCGCACGCTGCGCGGCGACCTGGCGACCGCTGACCTCGACCCACTCACCGGCCTGCTGAATCGGCGCGCCTTCCGCGCCGAGATCGGCAGCCGGCTGTCGCGCAGGCGCCGCGACGGGCGGTACCTGCTCATCGCGCTGCTCGACCTCGACGACTTCAAGTCCATCAACGACGCACACGGTCACGCGGTCGGCGACCAGGCGCTCAGCGCCGTCGCCGAAGCCCTGCGCGACAGCGCTCCCCCGACCGCCGTGATCGCCCGCAGCGGCGGGGAGGAATTCCTGATGGCCGACTTCGTGACCTCACACACCGCTGCCGGCCGCTACGAGCAGATCTGCGGCGCGGTCGCGGATCTGCCGGTGCCGGTGACCGCCAGCATCGGCACGTCGCTCGTCGATCTCGGACTGATCGACGAAGCCTCCTACGACGACGTCATCGACCGGTTGATCGTGGCCGCCGACGAGGCCATGTACCACGCCAAACACAACGGCGGCAATCGATGTCACCATCATGGGCTGCTGCTCTGACAGCACCGCAGCGCTGTGCACGGGACCGTCGATGACGCCTCGTAGGGTGGCCGGATGGTCGCCATCGCCTCACCGCGCGGATGATCGGTCTTCTCCTCGCGTTGACGGGCCTGGCCTTCCTGGACTCCCTCAGCGTCCTGAACGTCGGTGTCGTCTCGGCGGTGATCTATGCGAGCCGGCTCAATCGGCAATCGCCTCTGCCCGCATCCAGCGCTGGATCGTGCGGTCGCTGACCCGCTACGGGCCGATGGCCGTCCGGGTGCTGTTCGTGGTCGCCGGTGTGGCTCTGGTGGCCGATGCGCTGATCCATCGCCACGAACTGTGGTGACTCAGTGATCGTTCGCCGCCGCGTGCAGTGCCCGGGCAGCTTTGCGCGTCGACGCGTCCGGCCACCTGTCGGGTAGGTGCAGCACCAGCGCATAGCGGGTGCCCGTCACCGGGCACGCCAGCTGACGGCCCATGGGCGTCGAGGATTCGTAGAACTTGCGCCGCCTCGGGTGCCGCAGCGCCAGGCAGCGCGCCACGTCGTCGTCGGTCATACCCAGATGGGCGGCGGCGGCCGAGACCGCGATTGCCGCCTCGTCGGCGGGCATCGCCGACAGGATGGCCGCCGCCCCGGCACTCGTGGCTGCGCCCGTACGTTGCCCCGGGCGCGGGGTCAGCGGTAGCGGCAGTGCGCCCGGGCGGACATCGACGAACACCACCTGGTCACCGAAGAGCTGCGTCAGTGAGACGGTGTGGCCATCCAGGTCTGCCGTCACACAGGCCCGAAACACCTGGGGGATCAGAGCTTCGGGGTCGGAGAACTCCGACCACCGAGTGCCGACGTGCAGGGCGCCGTCTGATCCACGGGTGAGGAAATCGACCTCCTCCAGAGCGCCCAGCAGATCCGACAGTGAACTCTTGGGCACACCGAGGCGTTCGGTGAGTGCGACGGCGGTGCGGGCCGTGCCCGTCGACACCGCGTCCAGGACGCGGGCGCCGCGATGAACGGCGGGAGTGCGCGGTCCTGCTATCCCCACGGCGCGTACTCCGCGACGTTGTGCGCATCGATCAGCCGTGGGGTGATGTGCCGGGACGGCCGGGCGACCCGCGCGCCACTGTGCAGTGCGATGCCGATGTCGATCGCCTCACGCACCAACGCGGGCGGATCCTGGGTCGCGGTGGCGATGATCGGTCCCCCCGCCCGGATCTGCTCGACGGCGTTGCGCGCACCATCGACGCCGACGATCGGGACCTGGCGACGGTGCGTGCGCAGCACGTGCGAAATGCCCATGGCGATCTGGTCATTGGCGGCGAAAAAGCCGTCCACCCCGGGCTCGGACGCCAGGATCTCCTCGGCGGCCCGCTGCCCCGACGCGGCGTCCAGTTCACCGCGACTGGTGGCGACCACCGTGATTCCGGGATGCGCGGACAGCGCGGTCTGGCACCCGGCGATGCGGTCGGAGTTGGCGGTGATGGCGATGCCGCCGACGACGGCGACGCGGCCCTGCCCATCGAGCGCGCGAGCCAGCGCGGAGCCCGCCAGGAAACCGGCCTTGGTGTTGTCGGTGGTGACCACGGCGTCGGCGCCCGTCACCGCAGACCCGATCGCCACCACCGGGATGCGGGCGGCCCTGGCCCTGGCGCAGGCGTCTTCGAGCCCGTCGGACGTCACCGGTTCGATCAGAATGAGATCCGAACCCGCATCCACGAATTCGAGGATCTGGCGGGCCTGGGTCGCCCGATCCTCCTTCGCGGTGTGAATGTGCAATCGTGCACCCAGCCGATCGGCCTCGGTGCGCAGTGCCCCGATCTCGGCCAGGAAGAAGCTCTCGTCGACGGGATAACTGAACCCGATGTCGTGGATCGGCCAGCGGCGCGCACGCGCGACCGACGCGAGCTCGAAGACCCGTGGACCCAGGACATAGGTGCCGTCGGCACCGCGGGCGAGCAACAGTTCGTCGGTCAGCGCGTGACAGATCCCCATCACGCTGCTCTTCGGGTACCCGGTCACCTCGGTCAGTTCGGCCAGGCTCATCGGGCGGCGGGCGTCGCTGATCGACTGCAACACCGCGGCCGCGCGCGTCACTGCGGGGACGCGCCCACCGCGCGCCGACGCACTGGGAGGCACCGCCATGCGAGGCAGCGTAATGGATGTGATGTGCTCGTCCACTGGGACTTTCGTTATTCGATGGATGCGCCCGGGCTGTTGACAACGCCGTCAGGGCATGCCTACTGTGTGTTTCATCACTCGACGTCAAGTTCGATATATGAAACGGACACGTCGAGTGTTCGCCTGCCCGGGGAGGTCTCGGGCGAGGTGCACGTCGTCGGCGCCGACACGAGGCCGGCACGTGATTCTCACCCCGGGCCGAAGGAAGAATCGATGGCGATTTCCCAGCGTGTCGTCGGAGTGATCAGCGTGGCGTTGGCCATGGCGATGATCACCGGCGGGTGTACCAAGAAGAACGAAGAAGCCGCACCGTCGGGTTCTGGTGGCGGCAGCTCGCAGCAGAGCGGCGCCCCGTCCGGCGACAAGATCAAGGTGGCGTTCGTCCCGAAGCTGCAGGGCTCGCCCTACTTCGAGGCGATGGACAGCGGCGCCAAGAAGGCGGTCACCGACCTCGGCAACATCGAGTGGCTCTACCAGGGCCCCACGTCGGCCGACGCCGCCGCCCAGGCGCAGATCGTCCGGTCGTTCATCCAGCAGAAGGTCGACGTGCTCGTCGTCGCACCGAACGATCCCGATTCCATGGCTCCGCTGATGAAGGAAGCCGCCGACTCGGGCATCAAGGTGCTCACCGCCGACACCGACGCACCGAACTCGGTGCGCGAGGCGTTCGTCAACCAGGCCACCGCGCAGGGCATCGGCACCACGACCGCCGAGACGCTGATGAAGGCGATGGGCGGAAAAGGCAAGTGGGCCATCGTCTCCTGCGGTGAGACCGCCGAGAACCTGAACTCGTGGATCGACGTCGAGAAGGCCTACGTCGCCGAGAAGTACCCCGAGGCGCAGCTGGTCGACGTCGTGTACTCCGGTGAGGACCAGGCCCGCGGCACCCAGATGTCCACCGACCTGATGAGCGCACACCCCGACCTCAAGGGTCTGCTGGGACAGTGCACCACCTCGGCCGTCGGTGTGGCACAGGCCGTCAAGGACGCAGGCAAGATCGGCCAGGTCTTCACCGTCGGCGTCGGCACGCCGAAGTCGATGGCGCCCTACCTGCAGGACGGCTCCTCCTCGGGCTCGATCCTGTGGAACGTCGAGAACCTCGGCTACCTCACCGCGTGGGCCGGACAGCAGGTCGCCGAAGGCAAGCCGTTCCAGCCCACCAACAACGTCAGCAAGGACATCACCGACGTGAAGTGGGACGCGCCGACCAAGACGCTGATCCTCGGTGAGCCCCTGCTCATCACCACCGAGAACGTCGGCCAATTCAACTACTGATCAACACTGTTGGGCGGCAGGCGAACATGCCTGCCGCCCAACAGGTATCGACACACCCCATGGAGGGTTCATGGCGCAGCAGCCTCGACTGACCCTCACCGGAGTCGTCAAGAGCTACGGCGCGGTCAAGGCCATCAGGCACGCCGACTTCGAGCTCCAGCCCGGGCAGGTGCACGCCCTCGTCGGCGAGAACGGCGCCGGGAAGTCCACGCTCATCAAGATCATCTCCGGGGCGACCGCACCCGATGCCGGGTCGGTGACCTACGACGGTCAATCCGTGACCATCACCTCGACCGTCGACGCCATCAACCTCGGCATCGCCACGGTGTACCAGGAGCCGCAGCTGTTCGGCGAACTCACCGTCGCCGAGAACATCTTCATGGGCCGCGAGATCGTCACCCGCGGCCGGGTCGACTGGGCCGCGCAGAACGACAGCGTCGTCAAGCTCCTCGAATCCCTCGATCTGCCAGCCAAACTCGCCACCGCCACCGTCGCGAGCCTGTCGGTGGCCACCCAGCAGCAGGTGTCGATCGCAAAGGCGCTGGCCGGAGACGCCAAGGTCCTCATCCTCGACGAGCCGTCGGCGATCCTGACCGACGCCGAGATCGAGGTCCTCTTCGGCGTGATCCGCCGGCTGGCCGGCGACGGTGTGGCGATCATCTACATCTCCCACCGCCTCGACGAGGTCATCACGATCGCCGACCAGGTCACCGTGATGCGCGACGGTGCCACCATCGGCACCTATCCCGTGGCCGACATGACCGTGCGTCGCATCGCCGAACTCATGGTGGGTGACGCACTGTCGGAGAACACCGAGCCGCGCACCGCGCCGGAGGGTGACCCCGTCCTGGAGCTGAAGTCACTGGCACGCGCCGGTGCATTCCGGGACGTCAGCCTGCAGCTGCGCTCGGGCGAGATCCTCGGCCTCTACGGCCTGATCGGCTCCGGTGTCGCCGAGATCGCCGAATGCATCTACGGGCTGACCAAGGCCAGCGGCGGTGACATCGTGGTCCAGGGTCGCCCGGTGGCGCCCAAGTCACCTCGCGAGGCGGCCCGCAACGGCATCGCGCTGCTGCCCGCCAACCGCAAGACCGAGGGCATGTTCTCCTTCCAGTCCATCGCGTTCAACGTGTCGATCGCCCACCTCCAAAAGCTCTCGTTGGCACGGGCATTCGTGGACCGATCGGGTGAGCGCAGTGTCGTGAAGGACCTGATGAAGCGACTCGCCGTGCGGGCCTCTGACGAGAACCAGGCGGTCGGAACCCTCTCCGGCGGTAACGCCCAGAAGGTGATGCTCGCCCGCCAGCTCGTCGAGCGGCCCAAGCTGTTGCTGCTGGCAGAGCCCACCCAGGGTGTGGACATCGGCGCGAAAGAGGAGATCCACCGCATCATCACCGAACTCGCCGACAACGGCACCGCCGTCCTGATGGTCACCTCCGACCTCCAAGAGGCCCTGCGGATGGCCGACCGCCTCCTGGTGGTGCGAGCCGGCACCATCACCGCCGAATTCGGTCCTGGCGCACGGCAAGCCGACGTACTGGCCGCGGCCGCCGGCGACCGGGAAGGAACGGCGAGCGCATGAGCACCACCCTCGACCCCAACGCCTCCCCCGCGGCGGCTCCCGTGAAGGCCCGCGGCCGGGTGCTACCCGCCCCGGTGACGCCGCCGGAGATCGCGCTGATCGGCGTCCTGGTGGTGCTGTGGATCGCGCTCGCCGCCGCCACCCCGGCCTTCCTCAGCGCGGGTTCCGTCATCCCCCTGTTGGTCGAGGTGGCCCCGGTCGCCTTGATCGGCATCGGGATGACGTTCGTGATCATCACCGGCGGTATCGACGTCTCGGTGGCCGGTGCCATCATGGTGTGTTCGGTGATCACCGGAAAACTGATGCGCGACAACGCGATACCTCTCTGGCTGTGCCTGGTGGTCGCCGTCGCGACCGGTGCGGTACTGGGGCTCTTCAACGGTGTGCTCATCGCCTACGGCCGCGTGCACGCGATCATCATCACCTTCGGTACCGCCAACCTGTTCCTGTTCATCGGGCTGCGGATCTTCGGCTCCACGCCGATCGCCGGGATGCCGAACACCTTGGCGTGGTTCGGCCGCGGGGTCGACGGCCGGACGGTGGGGGTGCCGAACAGCTTCGCCATCACGGTCATCCTGACCGCGATCGCCTGGTGGTATCTGCGGCACACCCCGGGCGGCAGGCACTTCTTCGCCGTCGGCGGTGATCCGGTGGCCGCGCGGCTGGCCGGTATCCGTGTGCAACGCCGCATCCTGACCGCCTACGTGATCACCGGGCTGCTCGTCGGGCTCGCCTCGATCTTCACCCTGGCCAAGGGCACCTCGAATCTGGACCAGTCGGTGGGCTCGGGTCAGGAACTCGCGGTGATCGCCGCGGTGGTCATCGGCGGCACGTCGATCATGGGTGGCCGCGGTTCCGTCCTCGGCACCCTGCTCGGCGCGCTGCTCGTGCAGACCGTCAAATCCGGTGTCATCCAGCTGGGTTGGCCGTCTCAACTGTCCGACCTGTTCGTCGGCGTCTTCATCGTCGTCGCCGTCGGAACCGACCTGCTCCGCCGACGTGCCAGGAGGGAACCGTGACCGCCGACACCGCGGCGCCGCCCGCCGCCCCCACCCCGACCGGCCGCAGCCGCGCCGACCGGATCCTCGAGGCCGTCCTCACCCAGCGGATCGTGCTGCTCGCCATCCTCATCGTGGTCGTCGTCGGATGGCTGATGTACCTGAGCGCCAACGGGTACCTGTCCGCCGACTACGACTTCGACTACATGTCGGCGGTGCTGATCGACGCGGTGCCGCTGGCGCTGCTGGCGTTCGCCGAGCTGGTGGTCATCGTGTCCGGGCGCGGCGGCATCGACCTGTCCGTGGGCGCGATGGTGTCGCTGATCGGCATGATCTTCGGCTTCGCCTACGGCCAGTGGGGATGGCCGCTACCGCTCGCGGTGCTGCTGGCCGTCGTGGTGGGTGCGGTGCTGGGCGCGGTCAACGGATTCCTGGTCGCACGCATAGGTTTTCCCGCACTGATCGCGACCCTGGCCACCTACTACGCGTACAAGTCGATCGCGATGGTGATCAACGGCCAGAAGCCCATCAACAGCGCGCAGATCCAGGAGCTGTACTCGCTGACCAAATCGGTCGAGCTGCCCGTCATCGGCCCGTACATCCCCAACGTGCCGTTGGGCGTGTTCACCTTTCTGATTCCGGTGCTGGTGGTGCTGTGGCTGGCGTTGGGACGGGGCACCTACGGGCGTCGGCTCTACGCCATCGGCACCAACGACGTCGCCGCACGCTGGGCCGGGGTCGACGTCGCGGCCACCCGGATGCGCGCCTACGTGACGTCCGGGGTGCTCTCCGGTCTGGTGGCGGTCTACATCACCGCCCAATTCGCCTCGGCCCGACCGGATGCGGGTACCGCGGGCAACGGGCTGGCGCTGCCCGCGATCACCATCGCGGTGCTCGGTGGCGTGGCGATCACCGGCGGCATCGGGCGTATTGCCGGCGTCCTGCTCGCTGCTCTGCTGATCGTCTGGCTCAACGCGGGCATCATCTTGTACTTCTCGGGCAACACCGGGACCCAGTTCCAACTGCTCGCGCTCGGCGTCGTCCTCATCCTGGCGGCCCTCCTCAACGGTTTGACCACGCGACGGTTCGGCGGCGGCGACTGAGTCGTCCGCCCGACAACGGAGGAAATTGTGACAGTTCTCGATGCCTTTTCGCTGACCGGCAAGCGCGCCTTGGTGACCGGCGGCAACCGCGGCCTGGGTCTGGCCTTCGTGCGCGGGCTGGCCGAGGCGGGCGCGGAGGTCGTCTTCGTCTCCCGTGACGCCGAGCGCAACGCCGCCGCCCGGGCCCGGCTGGCCGACGAGGGCGTCGAGGCGCAGGCCTTCGAGGTGGACGTCACCGCCGACGACGGACCCAGCCGGGCGATCGACGGTGCCGTCGAACGGCTCGGCGGGCTGGACCTGTTGGTGAACAACGCCGGACTGGCGATCCATCAACCCGCGCTGGAGATCGCGGATGACGACTGGGATCTGGTGTTCAACGTGAACACCCGGTCGCTGTGGCGGCTCAGCCAGCGCGCCGGTGCCTACATGAAAGACCATGGCGGCGGCAACATCCTGAACATCGGCTCGATCAGCTCGATCATCGTGAACCGCCCGCAGTTCCAGCCGGCCTACAACGCATCCAAGGCCGCAGTGCACCAACTGACGAAGTCCCTGGCGGCCGAGTGGGCGCCCTACAACATCCGCGTCAACGCGCTGGCGCCCGGTTACGTCAAGACGGAGATGGCGCCGGTGGACCAGCCGCAATTCCGGCAGCACTGGATCGAGGACGCACCCATGAAGCGCTACGCGACGCCGGAGGAGATCGCCCCGACCGTGGTGTACATGGCCTCTGACGCCTCGGCGTTCATGACCGGGTCGGTAGTGGTGATCGACGGGGGCTACACGCTGTACTGATGAATGAACCCAAGGCCGACGGGCTGCTGATCAAGAACGTACGCATCTTCGACGGGGTCTCCTCTCGTCTGGCCGAGGGTCACGTGCTGGTGCGCGGCAGCTTCATCGAGGCAGCGGAGAGGTCGCCGATCGCCGAATCCGGCGTCGACGTGGTGGACGGTCGCGGGCGGGTGCTGATGCCTGGGATGATCGACGCTCACGTGCATCTGGTGGGGATGGCCAACACGCTGCTCGACATCGCGATGGCGTCGCAGACGCAACTCGCGGCCGCCACGCTGGCGCGGGCCAAAGACACCCTGCATCGCGGTTTCACGACCGTACGCGACATGGCCGGAGACACGGTCGGCATCAAGACGGTGATCGACGCCGAGCCCGCCCTCGGCCCGCGGATCTATCCGAGCCAGGCGGCGATCTCCCAGACCGGCGGCCACGGTGATTTCGGGTTCGTGTACGACGAGCCAACCGCGCTGGGCGGCGATCCTTCTCGTGTCGAGCAGATCGGGTTCATGCGGGTGGCCGACGGTGCCGACCGGGTGCTCGCAGCCGTACGCGAGCAACTCAAACGAGGCGCGTCGCAGATCAAGCTGATGGTCGGCGGTGGCGCCGCGTCGTTCTACGACCCGCTCTACACCCTGCAGTTCGCCCCGGCGGAGATCCGCGCCGCCGTCGATGCCGCGGCCGACTACGGCACCTACGTCGCCACGCACGTCTACACCGTCGACGGGATCCACCGGGCCGTCGAGGCCGGCGTGAAGTCCGTCGAACACGGGCACCTCGCCGACGAGGCGACGATCGCGATGCTCGCCGAGCGCGGAATTTGGCTGTCCACCCAACCGTTCGCAGAGCACGATCACAGCTTCGCCAACCCTGATTCCGCTGCCAAGAACCGCGAGATCTGCGGCGGCACCGAGCAACTCTATCGGTGGGCCAAGAAGCACGGGGTCAACACCGCGTGGGGCACCGATTTGCTTTTCGAGCCCGCAAGCACGGACCGGCAGAGCGCGATGCTGGCGCGTCTGTCTGAGTACATGACCACCGTCGAGGCGCTGACGATGGTGACCTCGGGCAACGCTCGCCTGCTCCGGCTGGCGGGTGAGCGCGACCCCTACAGGCAGGCTCGCCTCGGCGAGATCGCCGTCGGGGCGTGGGCCGATCTGTTGCTGGTCAATGGTGATCCCACGGTGGACCTCGGGCTGCTCGGCGATCCCGGTGCCAACCTCGATGTGATCGTGAAAGACGGTGTGATCGTGAAAGATTCGGCCGGATTGGTGGACGCATGGCAGACGATGTGAAGCAGATCGGCATCTTCTTGTTCACCGACGTCGAGGAACTGGACGCGATCGGTCCGTGGGAAGTGTTGTCCTACTGGACGATGAAGTGGCCCGACGACGGCTGGCGGGTCTTCACCTTCTCCCAGGCCGGTGGTGAGGTGCGGTGCGCCAAGGGCCTCACCGTGCGCGCCGACCACAGCGAGGCCGACCGGCCGGCACTGGACGTTCTGCTCTACCCAGGCGGGCAGGGCACCCGCAGCCACCTCCACGACGGGGCCCGGTTGGACTGGGTGCGCGGACGGCGCGACGACGGCACCCTGATGACCAGCGTGTGCACGGGCTCGCTGGTCTATGCCGCGGCCGGCATTCTCGCCGGCCGCCCGGCCACCACGCACTGGGGCTCGCTCGACCTTCTCGCCGAACTCGACCCCTCCGTCGACGTGGACGCCACCGCACGCTTCGTCGACTCGGGAGACGTGATCACCAGTGCCGGTGTCTCCGCGGGCATCGACATGGCTCTGCACCTCGTCGCGCGCCTGGCGGGCGTCGAGCGGGCGCGGGAGGTGCGGCGCGGGATCCAGTACGACCCCGCTCCCCCGGTCTGACGCGGGCTGCGCGATGATCCAGCCCGGGATGAAGATCAGGAGCGTCAACACTGGTGTGAGGCAGGCGATGGCGAGTCCGCGGCCGATCTGGGCGGCCCTGCCGTTCCGGCTGATGAGTGCCCACGCGATGAGAGCGTCGACGACGATGATCGGCAGGGCCACGACCGGCAAGAAGTATGGCGCGGTGGTGAGCAGCACCCAGGTGATGAACTCCAGCACGAGAGCGTTGATCGCGAACGCTCCGAAGGTGGCGCGACTGTAGCGCCCCAGTTCAGTGGAGCCAGAGGACATAGGTCACCGCTCCGATCGCGAAGATGAGGGCGGACGCGGCCAGCCCGAAGCCGATACCGCGAGGCAATGGCCGCCTGTTGATCATCAGTGGGGCGGACAGCGCCAGGGCGATGACGGTCGTAGCCGCTGTCGCGGTCAGGGTCTTGTGTCCGGCGGCGACCGCGTCGCCGTCTCTGAAGCCGAGTTTCGTCAGGGCCACCATGGCGGCCAGGAACACTCCGCACACCGCCTGGAACAGCAGCACCGCGGACCACGTCGCTGCGCGCCACATTCGTTCGGACGACGTCATGTCTGTTGTGGGTAATTTGCTGCTCACATCGGTACCCCCACAACCGGTGGCGCGGCAGACGGTGGCTTGTCAGCCGGGCCAAACGACGTACCGGGCAGCGGTGTCGGTACGTCGTACCGCGGGTTCCAACCACCAGTTTCGAAGGGAGCAAACGCCTTTCCACCGCTACCGACATCATGGTGAAAGGGCAGGTTGGTCATTGGCCCCCGCTGTCCGCCGGAGGCCGCGTTGTCGATGAGCACGGTGCGTGTCGTCTTATCGGGCATGGCTTGGTACACCTCCATCGACGGGTCACACCTGGCGATTTCCAGCGATCGTGACACCCGACGCTCCTAGGGTGAACACCAGATCGCCGTTCACGGTCCGAAGGGTAGCGACGTTCGGATCGCCGCGGATCTCAGGTCCGAGGGATTGACGGCGCACCGACCGGCTCACCAGCAATGAGTCTGGGAAATCCGCACCAGAGAAAATAGTGCCGAGGGCCTGCGGCCCGATCGTTAAACTAGCCCTATGGGGGTCTTTGCAGTCGAGCCAGCAGGTCTCCTGTCGCTTGCTGCGCGTTGCGAGACACTAGCCAATGAGCTCATTCCCGCGACCGCACCCCCCGCCGCCGTTGTGTCGTTCCAACCCACTGCGGTCGCAGTGAACGCCGTAAACGCAGCGATAACAACCGCGGGGCAGACTCTCGCCACTCGCATGGCCGCCACTGCCGTGAAGTTGTCCGCCAGCGCGGCAGAGTACGCGACGCAAGATCAGTCGAACGCTGCTTCCATCGAGACCGCAAGGCTCTAGCGCTATGCCAACTGGCGTGCCGATACCGAGTTTGTCGCAAATTGAGAGGTGGGAAACTACACACCTTTCTCAGTCCGCGACGCACTGGAGCAACACAGCGGATAGTTGGGATGACGCGTTTGACCGTGTCGCTCGCGAGATGCCCAATCCTGCCGATTCTCTTTGGCAGGGTCGCGGCGCGGAAAGCGCGCAGACACGGGCTGCAACCGACCGCGCCAAGGTTCGAGCTGCCGCCAGCGATCTACGCAATGCGTCGGCTTTGGCGAGAAGCGCGAATCACGAGATCGACCTCGCGAAACGTCAAGTGCTCCAAGCTATTGGAGAGGCGCACGCCGAAGGGTTCGTCGTGAGCGAGGATCTCGCAGTCACGGACAGATTCACCTCGTCGACGCTCGCGGAACGGGCCGCTCGTCTGGCGCAGGCTCAAGGCCTCGCCATCGAGATTCGAACGAAGGCGACGGCTCTGCTCGCCGTCGATGAGAAGTTCTCCGTTCAGATCGCTGCCGCGACCAAGGGTCTAGCCGACCTCACGTTCACCGAAGCTCCGGCGCAGCGCGGTCGAGACAACACCGTGCAGGCCGTCGACTTCCGCGAAGCTCCACCGCCCCCGGAACCGCCCGACCCAAAGCCGCCACGTGGGTTACCGCCGGAGGGGGTGGAACCGCCGGTCGCGGGTGATCTCACGCCCGGGCCGGCGAGCCGTCCCAGCGAAGCTGGAAAGGGTGGGCAGAGCCTCTGGGATGAAAGTGGTGGCGAGTGGCGCTATTTCCCGGGCGACAAGTACCACAATCCGCATTGGGACTTTAATCCACACAATGTTCCGAACTCTCCGTGGGACAACGTACCGATAGGTGATCAGCCGCCCGTCAAGGGCAATCCGTTCACCACCGGTCTGCCGCCCTGGCTCGAGAGCCCAACGGCGCCCGGCATAGCAGGACTACCCCAAAATCCCTTTCTAGCACCGTTTCCCCGTACAGATATGCCCAGTCCGCCATCTTCTGCGCCGCTTCCCAACTCGGGACCGCCTGACCTCTTCCCGAATGTCCACATTGACGCGCCGAATCCTCATGACCTGGAGAACGCCGGTGCGGCCGGTACGGGTGCCGTAGCCGGCGGTGGCCTGCTCGCGTTGCTCTACATGATCTTCGTGCAGAACTGATTGGCTTATGTTCAGCAGTTTCGATATCGCCGACGCAGTGCCTTCCCTTGCCGACCGCGTGGGCGACCATGTTCCGGACTTGAACGTGGCCAGCGGCAAGCTTCTTTCGATTTGGTTGCCAGCGCTACCGGCCCCTCCGGCGGGTTGGATGATCGCCCAGGTCGCCACGGTTCCGACACCCACCCGACTAGTACTGTGCCGCAATGTATCCGGTAGTACCTGGAACGGGTGCGGGGTTTTGAACCTCTTCACCTTCACCGGGCCAGTGCCTACTGACGTGATTGAAACTGACATCTGCTCTACCCTGCGTAGTGTTGGTGCCGAAAGCCTGCGCAGTCGCCCGCTTGCCATGCCCTCGCGCCACGGATTGCGTGTCACAGCCGGCTCAGCCGCGGGCGAGTTCGCCCTAGGTGGTCAGCGCCTGCGATCGCAGTACACCGCTTACCTGATCCAGAGAACAAGCGCGAAGTTGGATGACCAGATCAGCGATAATCGCGGCGCACTGGTGGAACACAACCTATTCACCGCCGCTGGCGCCGATACCAGAGCCTATCGCGACCTCATTGACATGGATGGTGCCGTTTACACCGCTTTGAAACAAGCGGTGTCGTGAAGGTGAGCCATCTGCGGCGATGCCGTTGCGGCTGACTGGCATCGGTAAACTGAATCCAATCGTCGTCGTTCATAGGGAGACGCATGAGCATCATTCGAATTGAACTCGCCGAAGAGTTCATGCTTGGCGATGATGTCGTTTTGCTAGCCATGGACGGTGAAGGAGTCACATACTTCGCGTCCGCCCTCAGAAGCGCCCAACAACACGGGAGTTGGGAACTGGAATGTAACGGCTTCCGCCACAATTTTCTTATTGAGGCGGGTCAGGCTGCTGTTGAACTCGATGGGCCTCGTGTCGTTTGGCGGCTCGACCAATCAAAGGCAGGCGAGCTAGTCGACGCCTTGAACGCCCTTGCGGATGGCGGTCGGCCCAGCCATCAGTACGTTGATATTTCTAAGCCGACCGATACTCTCGTGCTCTCGCGCGACGAGTACGTCAGGCGTTCCTAGAACCACCGCGGCGCAACAACTGTGTGGCCGGGTGCGAGTGCGGTAGCCGGCCGACGAATTCGACCGCGTTCACGAAGGTCTTACAGCTGCATGGAAGCGGTGCACCGAATCGTTGGATGCCACCTACCATTCTGCGGAATCTTGTCGACATCCGCATGTATGCGAATCACTAAAGGAATGTCGTGGCGCTCTGCCAGCTCAGTCGCTGATGGGTCTCTGCCGGAGCCTGTTCCGCGAGTTGTTGGTTTAGAGGTGGTTAGATCTCGGGCGTAGATGACGAGCACCGACACCTGCGCCCTCCTCACACGGCGAAGGGTGGTACGAGTGCCGCGTGATCCGTTGCGCCAAGGAGTTGGCCGTCGAGTCTGAACGATAGCGTCGGCGTGCAATCCAAATCATCCTCGTCGGGAATGGTTTCGCTTTCCGAACGCAGGCAACCAGTACTGCGGCGGACGTGGTGTGCTTTCTCGAAGGCCGATGGGATCGATGTCACGGGGAGCCCAGCAGCGTGGGGTCGACATATTCTTGAACGCGCGACGGGCGGCTTGGAGCATTTCCGGTGGAATCTTGTCGTAGGTCATCGTATTCAGCAGCAAGGGATTGCGGATGTCACCGAGGGTGATCGACTGCGGACGGCGCGTGCGACTGATGACCTGACAGTCGTCCTCAAAGTCGAATACCGTGACCCGACAGTCTGATCGGTCGCTGTTCGCACCCAGCCATATCAGTCGATCGCCGGCACGAATGCGCTCCTTGCCGTTGATAGCTGCGTTGGGAAAGGTCTGTGCTCGGTCCAGGTAGGGGACGGGGTCGGTCCAGCTGTTGTCCGGGTCATCGTCGCCGGCGCTGATCACAGCGTTCGGTTCCGTTACCGCCATCAGTTCGAGGCTGTCGCTGTCTGAATGTGCCTGCCAGATATCGGCGATTTCTGGCTGGTTGGTGAACACAGCTTGGGCATCCGGATAGTAGGCATGGATGAACAGCTGTCCAGCCATCGTCGTCAGCGCCACTCGATCGGACGCCCGGACGCGATGGCAGTCGCCCTCATCGGCCCATCGTTGCAATCCGACCACCTCCGTTGCAGCCCTCTGGACAGCGCCAATGGCGTCTCCCACCGAGGTCTCGAAGAACTCCCGCCCGCCGTGCAACCGCCTACCTTCAAGCAGTCGAAAGGCGGCAGCCTCGAGACTGCGCGGATATGAGGTCATCAGGCCAAACTCCACATCGAATGGCACGGGCACCCCAGTGCGGTACAGCCCTCGTGCGCGATCCTCGATGAGCTCATGTGTTTGGCCGACCTTCACCAGCCCCGGCATCATTCGATTCGACAGCACATAAACGAAACCGACCGTGCGATTGTCCGCCATGGGAAGTCCTTCCTGTCCAACAAGTTGGACGCACGTGATCGCACGGAACACGGGCCGTTGGGTGTCCAGGTCGAGCGTTGCGGTTCGGCCCGCACTGCTCATGTCACCGAGCTGTCAGCAGCGTCTCACCAGCCACCGACAGGTCAAGTCCCGGGAATCTACCTAAATATGCGACGCGGCTTCGACAGTGATTTGTAGCTTGCTTGAAATGGAATCCCGACAAGCCGTTTCCACCGAGTCGAAGAAAGACCTCCAGTGGCAGGCGCAGTCCACGCCCGAGGCGATTGAGGCTCATCTTCGGGCAGACCGCACTTTGCCGCCCGACGTGGCCCGTGCGCTAGCCGATCTCGTACGCGCTACGTACAGCAGCCATATGGCTGCAATAGGTGATGAAGATCGAGGGGCGAACCCGTGACGCTGCGGCGGGGTTTCAAGAGCGAATCGGAACGCATTGCTGCGAAGCAGCGTCAACGCCTCAATCTAGATGCTGACGCGCCTATCGATCCCTTCGCGCTTCTTAGTTCACACGGGATCACCATCCGAACTCCTCGTGACGTGCACGCCATGGCTGTGATGCCCGCCGACACGGTGGAGATCCTGACCGTCGGAGCGGACTACTGGTCGGCAATCACCGTTCGCACTCCCGCCGGCACAGTAGTGGTGCACAACCCGCAACATGAGCGGCCCCGTCAGCACAGCAACCTCACCCACGAACTCGCGCACGTTCTGCTCGGGCATACCCCTGGGGCGCTGCAGACGGTCGCAGGGTGCGTGATGCGTGACTTCGATGAGATACAGGAGGAAGAAGCGGCTTGTCTAGGAGATACCCTCTTGGCGCCGCGGGCCGCTCTCGTAACGGCTGCGCGGCGCAGATTGAACTTGATTCAAACCGCCGAATGGTTGGGCGCTTCTACGCAACTCACGCGGTACCGTGCCAACACCACGGGGATCACGCGTCAGTACCGCGGGTTCGCCAGTAGCTAACTAACTAGACGGTGTGCGCCCCGTCGCCGGGCGGTGAAGCACTTGCCCGCGGCCGCCGTCCCAAAAACCTTCGTTATGGGGACGCTTCCACGCACCGCCGCCACCCGATCCGACATTGATGTCCGTTAGCAGTGAATATGGCGGCCTGATGCAGGGAACCGCCAGCTTGCGCGAGACGCGGTTGTGCGCGTCCGTCTCATCTGAGTGGGCGGATCGAGTCCGCCTGTGAAGCTCTGAACTGGAATTGTTATCGCAACGACGATGAGTTGACGCCTCACGCACCAGCGCCCGCGCAGCATCGTTAGTTGGGGTCCACTGGTGGTGTTGCCGGGGACCAGTAGCTCGGAGATGAGGTGCCGCCGCTCAAGCGTGCGTGCGGCGTGATGACCGGCGGCGAGCTGCGACGCGACGCCGCTAGGTGCGCGATCCCATCGGTGCCTCCGGGTTGAATGGACTAACAGCATTCGAGGTCCCGGCGTCACCAGCAACACGCTCGGGTTGGAGCGAAGGAGTCAGCCCGTGCCTGAGAGTCGACATCGGTACCTCTACGAGCGCCTCGGAGATCACGATTTCCAGCAGCTCGTCAACGCCCTGCTCGCGGCCCAATTCCCCAACTTCACCCCCATGGCGCTACGCCAGGCCGACGGTGGCATTGATGGACTGCGCAAGCTCGGTCCGTCGACGGTGCTGATCTACCAGGTCAAGTGGTCCGTGTCGGGCTCGGAGAAGAACCCCGTCAGCTGGCTGGACGCCGTGGTGAAGAAGGAGCTGGACAACCTGCGGCGGCTGTCGGCGGAAGGCGTACGGCGCTACGCCTTGGTGACGAATGTGCCGAGCACCGCCAAACCCGGATCCGGCACCTTCGTCCAGCTGAACAAGAAGCTCGACGAGTACGCCAAGGAACTCGGCTTTGACGAGATGACGTGCATCTGGCGCGAGGCGCTCAACTCGTGGCTCGACAACTCCGAGGACTCGATCAAGTGGGCATACGCCGACATGCTCGCCGGGTGGGATCTCATCCGGTTCCTGGTCGCCGAACAGGTCGGAGCCGCGAAGAACCAGGCGGACCGCAAGCTGATCCGGCAGGTCGCCGCGTCGCAGTGGGATGACGACCAGCGGGTCAAGTTCAGCCAGGCTGAAGTGGACCGAAAGAGGATGGTGGACCTCTTCGTCGACGTCACCGCGGAACTGGTGCACTCCCCGCAGAGAGCCCGAGTGCGATCACTCTCCTCGAACGAACTCGGCGGCGCTGCGCATCACCTGCTACAGACGCCAGCGCCCTTCACCTTGGTGCGAGGCGCACCCGGGCAGGGCAAGTCCACCCTCAGCCAGTACATCTGCCAGGTGCACCGCAGCGCATTCGTGCCTGAGTCGGAGCGGCCCAAGACGCTGCCTGCGCTGGAGAAGCCGCGGTTCCCGATCCGGTTGGACTTGAGTGACTACGCGCTGTGGCTCTCCGGCAACGACGTGTGGGATCACTCCGACGACCGCAAGCCCAAGAGGGAGAAGGCGCGCAAGGGCGAGAAGGCAACCGTCGAGTGCTTCATCGCCGACCTGATGACGCACGAGAGCGGCGGTATCACCGCCACCGCCGACACGGTGCAGGGGATCTTCGAGCGAGTTCCCAGTCTCGTCGTGCTCGACGGACTCGATGAGGTCGGAAGTGCCAACATCCGGCGTCGGGTCGTCAACGAGATCAACGCGTTCGCCAGCCGGGGGAAGGCGTACACCGAGCCACTCAAGGTGGTCGTCACCACGCGCCCTAGTGCCGGTGAGCTTCCGGAGCCTGCGCCGGACAAGTTCGAGATCATCACGCTGAACCAGCTCACGGGCGAGCAACGGGCCGACTACTTGCGCAAGTGGTGTGCCGTCCGAGGGATCAGGAGCAAGGACGGCCGCGCGCTGCGCAGGAGCTTCCAAGAGAAGAGCCGCGAGCCGTATATCCGCGAACTCGCCGGCAACCCAATGCAGCTGACGATTCTGCTAGATCTCCTCCATCAGCAGGGGGCAGCCACACCCACGCAGCGGACCGACCTCTACGACACGTACGTCGATCTCCTCCTCGCCCGCGAGGCGAACAAGCACCCCAAGGCCGTGAAGGACCACAAGGAGGAGCTGCTCGAGATCATCCCGTTCCTCGGCTGGTACCTGCATGCGCACACCGAAGAGTCGCAGATCAACGGCCGCATGACCATCAACGACTTGAAGGCGGCGATGCGCCACTTCCAGCGCACCTACGGCAACCAAGAGTCGATCGTGGACGAGCTCTTCGAGGGCGTCAGCGACCGCCTGTGGGCTCTGACCAGCCAAGTGGACGGCACCTACGAGTTCGAGGTTCTCTCCCTCCGTGAGTACTTCGCCGCCCGATTCCTGTACCACAACGCTGGCGAGGACAACCCGCACTTCGACAGCACAACCGTCCTGCGAGAGCTCCTACGCCGCCCGTACTGGCTGAACACCGCCAGGTTCTACGGCGGCAACGCGAAGGGCAGCGACGTCTACGTCCTGGCTGCCGGCATCGAACAGGAGCTGTCGCACACCTCGGCCTCCGCGTCGTACCTCGCCGCGTGGGCACTGCTGACCGACGGTGTATTCCAGCGCCGGCCACATGAGGCGCGGAAGGTGTTGACGGCACTCTGCTCGAATACTGGGATAAGCGTCCTTCTTTCCGCGCTCGACCGCCGGGACATCACGCCCCTGCCCGAGCTGCCCAACCCCACGGACGCCGGTGCCGACCCGACTTGGTCACGGCTGACGACATTGATCAGCAAGAACCCAGGTGACAGCGCTAACCCGCAGCGCGTGCGGGTGCTTCGAGACCTGCTCAACCAGCGCAGTGAGTTCGCGAAGTGGTGGTACGAGCAACTCACCGGAGCGATCGGCACAGATCAGCAGAACGCGTGGCTGGCGATCGGCGCCTGCTGCGAGGCCGGCGCGGGCACCACCGCGGACTTCAAGATCATGGACCTGTCCGACGGCGCCGCGGAACTCTTCCTCAGCACGGGCCTGACTCCGGAGCCCGGAGGTTCATTCGAGGAGGCGCTGCTCACCGCGGTACTGAACGGCGAGTGCCCGTGCGTCACCTCGACCTGCTCCACGCCGGCGCAAGTCGCCGTGGCTCTGACGCCTGGGGAGTTCTTCACCAGTTCCACGACCGGGTTCATCTCCGGCGACGACCGGACGAAGCGTCGTCGAGCTGAGGCGGTCAACCAACTCAGGAAGGCCCGTTCACCGTGGGAGGAGGTCGCCAAGAAGCGCGCGTTCAAGTCCGGCTACAAGAGCAGCACGTTCCCGTGGGCGGATACCTCCGCCGCTATCCACGAGCACGTCGGACGCTGTTGGATCTCCTCGGAGATCGCAATCATCGGGGCTGCATCACCGTTCGGACTCGCGTACAGCAAGCGCGCGGAGATGACGGCATTCGGGTCCACAGGTCACCCGACCGAACTCCTTGCGCAAGCCCGAGCCAACGCAGGCAAGGGCAACTGGTGGCGCGAGCAACTGGAGTCCGTCGACGACGACCTCGGCCGAGCTGAGTGGGCACTGGCGCTGTACTGCGTCGCATCGGGCCCCGTGGTATCCGAGCTGCTGCCCGAGCTCACGGAGGTTCTCGGACATCTCCCGGACTTGCGGCGGCGGACGGTGCTACGTGCGGCGGAGCAGATCGCGCGCTTCGGATGGTTGGAGAAGCGTCCAGTCACGGGCGACACCTCCGACGCGGAACTGGCCTCGCTCAACAAGCTTCGGATGCCCGCAACAGGGGAGCGCAGATACGTGTCCGGTTCCGGCGATCAAACGACAGTGCCTTCGCTTCTCAGCGTTGCCCGTGCCGCGCGGTGGCTCAAGGTGGACACCGAGGCCGTCTATCGATGAGTGGGTCGCGTCGGCTCGTCACGAGTCCGCCCAGTACCCATCCGGCGTCACCGCGCCGGTTTCTCTAAACAGCCGGTGCCGGGCGCGCTCTCCGGCCAGATACTTATCCACGTCGGGCGGTAGCTCTTGGCAGTGAGTTCCTCGCTGTACTCGTACATGACGGTTTAGACGCAGCGGGGGAGCGGACGGTTCCATGCACGCGCCGTGGCCGGGTTGGAGGCCGCGGAAGAAGTTCGCCCTGGTGTCGATACAGTTCTCTCCAGCAAGGTCGCGACGGGCGATGTGTCAACGGGGGCGAAGCGTGGCGATGTGGCGGCATCGGGAGATGGAGAACGCGCTCGGCGGTCCGATCGACCGCACGATGACAGTTGAACACGTCCGGAAAATAGTCGACGAGTTCTCCGACGAGTCCGAGTTCGTCGACCTCAAGCGCAAAGGCGCGATGCTGGGAGAACGCGAGAGCCGAGACAGGTGGCGCATAGAGCGCGGCAAGGACGTCGCAGCACTTGCGAACGCTCGTGGTGGAGTGATGATCTTCGGTGTACGAGACGCCAAGGCTGTGGATCCAGGTGAGCAACTCGAACCATTCACCGCCGGCGAAGTTGATCCCACCGACGTGATCGAAGATACATTCAAAGCGGTCCGTGAAGTGACCTCCCCTGCACCAGGTTTCGATATCTTCCCGGTGCACGACCACGACGACGGGACGTTTTATCTGATCTGTGTGGTACCGCCAAGCGCCGCCGCACCGCACGCCGTCAGGCAGCCCGGAGACGGCCGGAATGGGCTGATCTATCCGTCGCGTGCAGCCGGGGAAAGCCACACGATCTACCTGCACGAGTTCCAGGTCGCGGAACTCTACGAGCGCCGCGCGCGCGTAGGTGACGATCGCAGGAAGCGTGCCGAAACAGTCTGGGCCGATGGCATCGACGCTCTCGACACTCCCAGAGCGCCGCGGGTGTGGCTCGCCGTCGCGTCGGTCCCTGACCTTGCACGCGACGATGTGCTCACTTCGGAAACGCGACGGGAAATCGAGGAGTGGGAGGACAGCGTCGACGCATTCCCGACGCTGATCCAGAAGGGTTTCAGCGGTGTCGGTGGTTACCCGGTGCCTGCTCCGGGTCGGATGTGCTTGACCCAGGCAGTGAACGACGACGAGCGTACGGGGACCCTAATTTCCACGGTGAGCGGCTTCTATTGTGAGATTCATGTCGACGGATCGGCATTTGCAGCGTTACCGCTGTCGGAGCTGGATGGCACTTCGCCGTTCACGGTCGCGGCTGACGATCTGGTGGACACCGCGGCTACGGCTACTGCACACGCGGTCGCGTGGACGGGCGCTCGTACCGGTCTATGGGGCGCCATCACCGTCACCGCAGGGATTGTTGTCAACGGAACCGACGACACGTTGCTGAAGATCGACGGGTACGGCGGATTCGACAGTCGCAGGATCATCCACCGCCCGGTGGAACGACGGTGGCCACGAGCGGTAACCGCGGTCGATTTGGCGGACACGTCGTCGATGCAGAAGCGGTTGGCAGTGGCCTTCCGGCTGGCGACGTCTCTTGTGCAGGCTTTCGGGGTGCCGGGTCTGGGTTGGCTAACGGAGGAGGGTGCGCTGCGTCCGTACCGCATGAACAATGACCGCGTCAGGATGGCGAGGGAGTGGGCGAACAGGCACCACGTCCGACTCGATAACACCTGAAGTCCACCACCGCGGCGACGACGTCTACAGCTGGCTTGCAAGCGCCCGTCCGACCGACGCGCCCGCCAAGTTGTTTTCAGCTTCGGCTCGAATCCGCAGACCGCCAGGAATATTGCGAACTCCGCCAGTTCGACTGAGAACGAACAATTGACGAACGAACCGCGCGGGCGGTGCGCGGTTCACGAACGCCGTGCCAGTTGACGTAGGTCGCCATTATCGGCGCGGTGATCACGCACGCCCGTCACCCGTCGGGACCCGATACGGCCCGCCGGTCCACCTGGGCTTCTGCGAACATCAGAAGGAACTCTATTCAGCCAATCGCTACCCGACGTCCTGGTCGTTGTCGCGCGCGCTTCCTCCCCGCTCCCGACCGCACGGGCCTGCGATCCTTGGATCAAGCGGGTGACTGGAGCGCTACAGTGCCGAAATGAACACCGATGTCGGGTGGCAACCCTAGACTCGCAGCCGCTTTGACCTTGCACTGTAGGGATGGCGCCACGCGGTCCCAACAACGATTGGAATCGGTGTTGCAGCTATCGCAGCTATCGCTTAGAAACTACCGCTCATGCCGTGATACCTCAGTTGCGTTCGCACCTGACCTCACCGTCGTCGTGGGTGAGAACGCGGCTGGCAAGTCATCTATCGTCGATGCACTGCGGCTGGCAACCTTCCCATCGACGGGCCGCCAGACCGCGTGGTTCTCGGCCGAGAAGGATCTGTCCCACGGGAGCGCCCCGGGGACGCCGGTCGATTTGTCTACACGATTCTCACTACTCAGTGAAAACGAGCGTGCAGTCTATCTAGCTCAACTCGTAGACGCTCATGACGAACTCATCTACACGACGACCTTCGCAACCCGCGCCGACATCCCGAAGCGGAGTGTGTTGACGTGGGGTGTAGGCGAGGCAGGCATCGACGACCCCGAACCAGCCGCGAGAAGACGCATCTCCCACGTCTACCTCCCACCGCTCCGGGATGCTGTCCGCGATCTGGATGGTGGTGACCAGGCACTGCTGCATGACGTGCTCCGCATTGTCGTCGGCTCCGACGACACCCTACGAGCAAGTTTCATCGACACAGCCAATAGCGCGCTTCAGCAGGTCTCTGAACACCAGCTGGCGGTTCTGACCACCGAAGCGATACAGAGCTTCTTCGCGCAAACCACGCCACCCAATCGTGAGCATCTCATCGAAATCAACCGTCACGAGCTAGAACTGAGGCGCATCGCACGACTCCTTCGTATTCAGCTTGCCGAACACCAAGTACCCATCGGGGACATTGCGGCGACTGGCTTGGGATATGCGAACCTTCTGTACATCGCGATGGTCGTGCTGCAGCTAGTGCGCGCAAAAGACAGTGACCTCACGCTACTGCTCGTTGAGGAGCCTGAGGCTCATCTGCATCCCCAGCTTCAGCTCGTTCTGCTCGACTTCCTACTCGAACAGGCAAAGACAAGCGGCCACTCGGCGAACAACCTGGCGCCCACAGGAAAAGTCCAAGTCGTCGTCACGACCCACTCGCCAATTCTCGCGAGCACGGTTTCGATCCATAACGTCGTCGTCGTGGCTCGCGACGGCGACGAACCGGCTTGGTGTACGAAGGCGACAGCTATCCGCACACTGGGGCTCGACGGCCCGCAACGTCGAAAGATTGATCGCTACTTGAACTCGACGCGGGCGGGTCTGCTTTTCGCCCGTGACGTTGTATTGGTCGAGGGCATATCAGAAATGCTGGTGCTGCCAGCGCTGGCTCAGCGCCATCTGCTCAGCGCTGATGGTGGAAGCCAAGACGTACCAGAACCGCTCAAGCCCGAGACCGCTGCGGCCGCCACGGAGGCTTCACCTCAGAGTGAAAGTAGCGCGGTTTGCCTGATACCGCAGACGGCAGAGACCAAACCTGGGGCAGCCTCAGATCTATCCAAAGATCGTCGGCGACAGTTTCGCAGCGCGGCGCTCATCAACATCGAGGGCGTCGACTTTGAACCATATCTCCGCGTCCTGCTGGACGGCGATCACCGAAGGGTCGATCGTGTCGTCGTAGTTACCGATCGTGATCACACTGGTGCCGGCGATGATCGAAAAGAGCATTACGAAAACAGATTCCGTGGCGATGCCGAAGCTGGCCGACTTATTGTCGTAGTTGGCGGCACCACACTCGAGGCAGAGATGTTCCGACTGCCGAACAACGAGGAGGTTCTTCGTAAGTCATTCTTGGCTTTGCATCCCAACTCCGAACATCATTGGACGAATGTTGTTGACAAGGCCAAAGATTTAACGCCGGACCAACGCGCAGAGCTCTTCGCACAGGCAATTCGGGCACAGTTGGCCACTGATGAGGTCTACCTCGATATCGCGAAGGGCGAATTCGCCCATGTTGTCGCCGAAGCCATTGAATCAGGCACAGCAGAAATGCGTCTGCAAGTACCCGAGTACTTACAGCACGCGATCGACGCGGTGGCACACCTGACCCCACGCAACCGATGAGTAGACCAAACCCTCTGGGACTCAACGACGAACAACTGCAAGCACTGCAGGCACACATCCGACTTGTTGAAGCTGGCCCAGGCTCAGGTAAGACGCGCACAGTCGTCGCGCGATTGCGGCAAAACATAGAGCGGGGTATGACGATTGCCATGCTGTCGTTCACAAACGCAGCCGTCGATGTTGCTCGCTTGCGATGCCGTGACGTTCCTCAACTGACTGAGCCGCCGAACTTCGTCGGGACCTTCGACTTGTTCTTCCGCCGGTACGTAATCACACCAGCAGTAACCTCCGTGACCGGCAGACCGCCGACGTACGTCAGCTCATGGGACGACCTGCGTCCGTCCATGGCCGTGGTGCGGCCACCCGGGGGCGGCAGCGGAATTCGCCTCACACGCTTCACACAACAGGGCGACGAATGGCTGATCGACGAGTCCAAACTCGCTCGTGCAGAGAGACAGCTCTGGGAGAATCTCAGTGAGTGGTCACGACAGAGTATGAACGATCAAGGGGCGCAGAGGATCCAAGGTCTGCAAAAGGCTCACGTCTACGATACCGGTGCGGCACGGCGACATGCTCTGAGCCTGCTGGACAATTCGTTAACATCCCCACTACCCGACCTTGCGAGACGTTTCAACGAGATCATCATCGACGAGTTCCAGGACTGCGACGAGATCGAACACCAGCTCATTGCGCAGTTGTCGACCGCCGGAATCGACATTGTGGCGGTCGGAGACCCGGATCAAGCCATCTATGAGTTCCGGCAGACGAATCCGGAGCTTTATCAACGGTTCCGCGATTCTACCGCGCCAGAAAGCAGAGCAACGCTAGGTACTTGCTTCCGCTCGACGCCGGCAATCTGCTCGGTGATCAAGAGTCTGCGGTCGGTAGGGCTCGGCGAGATTGAACCTAGTCCACTACACCCCGGTGGCGCCGAGACCATCCACATCGTTGTCGGATCCGGGATCAAAGCCGGAGCGCGAGCGTACAAGCTGGCCAACCAACGCGGGATTTCACCTCTTCGCACCCGGGTGATTGCGCACCGTAGATCCGATGCCCGGTCCCTACTACGAGCGGGCAACCAGCCACCCCGAGGCACCTCACAAATCGAACCGCTGCTCGTCGCATTAGCCGACCTTCGATCGGGTGCACAGTCTTCTCACCGACTACAGGCCATCCGGAAGGTCGAAGCGTTCGTGCTCAATCAGTTCGCATGGCCCGACGAACCTCCTGCCGAAGGGCGGGTCGAGCAGCTGTCACTTCTCGATGTCACGGCTCAAGAACTCCGCGTGGTGGCCAGCAGTATCCTTCAGAGTTCGCGGACCTGGGATGATGCGGCATCATGCAAGGCCGAAGTGCGTCGAATCATTGAGCAATTCGCCGGCGAAACGTCCATCGAATTGATTCCCCGGCTCGCGAGCCGATTGACGGTTCCCGAGAAGGTTTGGCGATTCTGGGAGTCCCGTACTACATCTGCGCTCTCCGAGCTACCGGCCGACACCCTACGCTGGGCGCACGTACACGGCGTCAAGGGCGACGAATTTGAAGCCATCATCTTTGTCCTGCCGACAGGTTCTCCCGCGCAAGGGCGGTCACATGTTCTTGACGACTGGCAAAACGGAATAAACTCCGAACAGCGCAGAGTGCTCTACGTCGGTGTCAGCCGGGCTGAGAGGCTGTTAGTTCTTGTCGTATCTCCCTCCCGGCGAAACCAGCTGGAGTCGATTCTTCAGACAAGTGCCATCGATTACACAGTGTCCGTCGTCCGTTGACAGTCGCTATCGGCGCTTCCGCCCTGATGAGGAAGTCAGTCCGCCACTGACCGCGTGAACGCTGCGTTCGCCTTCACTCGGTAGCGGTGCTGCGTGATTCATCACGGGCGAGACCACTGGACGAATCGTGCCACTGTGTATGTGATTGAACCCGCCCGGGCAGCGCCGTTCACTGCCCCAACGGATTCGGCAGCCTTCACCGCGGTAATGCGGGCCGAGGCTCCCGTCGTCGCGGACTGTGACCCGATTTCCACATTCCGAGCACTCTGCACGATCAGTTCGTCGTTTCGCCATGTCCGCGCCTGCAACGGGCACTCATGGGCTCTCGCCGCTGGACGCGTGCAGCGCGCGATACGTGTCGACGTTGTCCTCCTGGGACACCACCGAATAGAACCACTTGGCGATGTCGGAGATCAGGTGCGTACGGCCCGGCGCGTTGGTGAAGAAGTAGTCGCTCATCTTTTCGTGTGCACCTTGGTTGTCGGCGACCGCGCCGGTCACCGCGTCATCGAAGTCCGGTGAATCGACAAATTGCTTGGTGGAGTTGACCTTTGCCTGCTGAACCAGCGCTTGATCATCCAGCAGGGTGCGGAGAAGAGCCTCCAGGAACGACACCTTCTGCGACTCGGTGAAGTCCTCCGACCCGAACAGGTCGTTCAGTCGATCGAGCACCTGTTGAAATGCCACCATCTTCGGATCACGTCTTTCCCCCGACCCGACGCTGGTCATCCCCGAGAGGCCGGCTCGGGTACCGAGGCCGATGTCGATCCGGCCTCGATCAATCTGCTTGACCTGTTTGAGCACAACGTCCGACAGGTCGATGGGTGCGGTGTAGTTCTCTGGTTGGATCACCCGTTCCAGGTTGCGCAGGTAGATCTGCTTCTTCTCCAGGTCTGGATCGCCGTAATTGATGATCTGACTCATGAAGTCGTAGAGACGCACGAACGATCCGACGTCTTTACGGAACATGTCTAGTTCGGCGAGCGCGGCCTTGTCCCCCTCGCCGCCGTTGTCGATCAACGCCGCCTGGTAGCGCTCGGCGAATCGCTCGCGCCCGAGATCGACCGCCGCGGAAAGCTTGCCGTGGCTACCTTTGACGTAGGCGTCGGCGCACTGGTCGATCTCAGCCTGGGTGTAGATCGCGGCCGTGTCGAGTTTGGCCGCTAGGTCGTGGACCAGGTTCGGGTCGGTCGCGGTTTCCAGGTAGGCGTCGGTGTAATACGGCTCGAAGGACTCTCGGATGGCCGCCGGTTCGTTGACGAAGTCGACGACCTGCGTCAGTGCGGCGGTCTTCTGTATCCCGGAAGGGGTGCGGTAGGTGCGGTTGAGGCGCGACAGGGTTTGCACCGCGGTGACGCCGGACAGGATTCGGTCGACGTACATCGCGCACAGCAGTGGCTGATCGAATCCGGTCTGAAACTTATTGGCCACGATCATGACTCGATACTGGTCGCCCCGGAACGCAGTACGCAGGTCGTGCACGCCCGGGTTCATCGTGGCTTCGGTGAAGTCAGTGGGGCCGGATTCGGGGTCCTGCACGGACCCGGAGAACGCCACCAGCGTGCCGTATCCGTAACCCTTGCTCTGCACGAACTTGTCGATGGCCAGTTTGTAGCGCACTGCGGCCTTGCGGGAATCGGCGACCACCATTGCCTTGGCGTGGCCGTCGAGCAGGTGGGCGACGTTGTCGCGGAAGTGCTCAACGATGATCGCGGCCTTCTGTGCGATCGTTTGGGGGTTCAGTTTGACCCACCGCATGACCTCTTTACTGGCCTGAGACTGATCGACTTCGGTATCGCCGCCGGCGATCTGGCCAATCTGGAAGGCCAGCTTGAAGGAGTGATAGCCCGTCAGCACGTCGAGGATGTATCCCTCGGCGATCGCCTGCTTCATCGTGTAGACGTGGAACGGCACCGGGTTGCCGCCTCCGGCCGGTTCGCGACCGAACAACTCCAGCGTCTTGCCTTTCGGGGTGGCCGTGAACGCGAAGTAGGAGATGCTGGTCGACCCCGCCCGTTCGGTCGCCTCGGCCGCTAGAACCGCTTCGATGTCGACTTCCCCGCCGTCGTTGATCTCGTCGATCTCCTCAGCCGTCAGCACCGCCTTGAGCTGCGCAGCGGTCTGCCCGGACTGCGACGAGTGCGCCTCATCGGCGATGACGGCGAAGGTCTTTCCTTTCAGCCCCTTGTTCTCTCGGATTGCCTTCATCGCGAACGGGAACGTCTGGATGGTGACAACAATGATCAGCTTGCCGTCCACTAGCGCTTTGGCCAGCGCCCCTGCTTTCGCGCCCTCGGCGTTGTCGACGGCCACGACGATGCCCTGGTCGTTGTCGATCTGTTTGATCGCGTCCTTCAGCTGGGCGTCCAGGACGTTGCGGTCGGTCACCACGATCACCGAGTCGAACGTCTTCTTGTTGTCGACCTGCAGACGCGCCATCCGGTGCGCAGTCCAGGCGATCGAGTCGGTCTTGCCTGAGCCGGCGGAATGTTGGATCAGGTAGCGCTTTCCGACCCCCTCTGCGGCCACCGCGGTAGCTAGCTCTGTGACGGCTTCCCATTGGTGAAAGCGCGGGAACCGCAGCGACGACGACCTGGTGGTTTTGCCGCTGATCGGATCGGTGGAGGACTCGTGCTTGATGTACGTCAGCCGGCCCAGGATGTTGAGCCACGCATCGCGCTGTAGTACTCGCTCCCATAAGTAGGCGGTTCGGGGACCCTCAGGGTTGGGTGGGTTGCCGGCACCACCGTCCTCGGCGCCGCGGTTAAACGGCAGGAAGTGTGTCTTCTCGCCGGCCAGCGCCGTCGTCATCCACACCTCAGCCTCAGTCACTGCGAAATGCACTAGCGCCCGCGCTCCAGAGACGAACAGCGGCTGGGTCGTTCCCGTCGCGGGATCTTTCGGCTGCCGCGAAGTCCGGTACTGGTTGATGGCGTCGGTGATGGTTTGTGTGAAGTCGGTTTTAAGCTCGGCGGTAGCGACGGGGAGGCCGTTGACGAAGAACACCAGATCCATCGAACGTTGGTCGCTGGTGGAGAAGTGAACTTGGCGCATCACCCGCACGCGCACCGCGGCGAAGTCAGCATTGCGTTTGGCATTGAGCGTCGATTCGGGTTTGAAGACGCACATGTGAAACTTGGCTGACAGGTGCGAGAAGCCCTTGCGCAGCAGGTTGAGGGTCCCACCGCCGTTATCCATCGAGGTGTCAAGGACTTTGACGATCCGGTCCAACAGCTGGTCCTGTTGTTTGCCGATGTCACCGTTTCCGGGTTTGACGACCTTGGCCAGCTGCTCGGATTGGGTGTCAGCAAGCCAGCCCAGAATATCCTCAGGGAACAGGGCCCGTTCGCGGTCGTAGCCGTCGTCGTTGGGTGAGTACAGCCAGCCGTGGGCTCCCAGGTGCTCAGCGAGTTCCTTCTCAAACTCAATCTCGTTGTGCACAGCCATATCTCAGACCACCCCTGCAAGCACATCGATCTGACCGGTCACCGCGGCAGTGATCAACGCAGAACGGCGCTCGAGCGACAGTTCGACGAACCGCGCCGTTTCGGTAATGAGAGCGTCGACCTTGGCGGTCCGCTGAGCCGCTACTTGGACAATTCGATCTTGCACCTCCAATGGGGGGACAACGATTGGTGCACTTCGGATGCCCGCCTCAAGATGAGGATGCAGTGCCCCCGTCGCACGAGCGATCAAGGACTGATACCCGAGTCGGGAACTAAGGAAGGCCCCCAAGTACTCACCCGACAGGATCTCAGGGCGAGTGCGGGCAATTTGCAAAGCGTGGCAGCTAGCTTCACCGAAATCACGCGGAACTACAGCGACCTTTCCGACGTCTCCTGTCTGGACGATAAGGACGTCGCCAGCGCGAAGATGGATACGTGGCCGCTCTTCGTGCCAGTCGCGCGAGACATAGAAGGGTCGCCGTTCAAAATCGATGCGACCTGACTTGATGTGAGTGCCCTGAATGTAACGGACGCCGTCATCAGCAAGGATGTCACGGGTAGGACCAACGAAACCGTTGGTCAACTGCTTAAGGGTCCGGCCGAGCAGAACAATCCGCCAGCCCTCCGGCAGATCTGGGTCGTAGCCTTCGAAGCGGTTTGGGATATGCAGCCCATGTTCCGCGAGGGCAAGATCAACCGCACACGCCCGCCGCTCCCGCAGCATCTCGATGAGCCGTCGCTGCTCGTCGATCAGCGTGTCGATGCGGGCCGTCTCGCGGTCGAGGTAGTCGGCGATGGCGCTCTGTTCGCTACGATCGGGTATCGGCACGGGTATGGCGGCCAGTTTCTCGGCCGTCAGGTGGGGCATTGACACAACGTTGCAGTACCGTTCGATGAAACCTGACGCCCTAAGCGCGATCAGATAGTAGGCAACGAACCGGCCGTCGGTGTCACTGTTGGGGCGAAGCCGGTTAATCGAGTTCTGAAACCCCCACTCGTCGAGATCTTCGGATAAGTACGCGGCGCGCCCGTATCCGCCGACGCCACCCTCGACGACAACCACGTCTCCGCGCCGCAAGGTGAGAACTTCGAGTTCATTTGCGCTGAACCACATTTGCTTCGCTTCTAACATCAGCACGCCGTCGGGTTGAACGTTCGCCGCGCGCATGTAGCTGGCCATGCGGTCGTCGCCGGAATCGTTTGGCTGAAGCATCTTGCCGAGAGTTACCGCGGCGACATTTTTTATTTGCCCTGACTTCCAGCGATCCGCTACTGGCAGTGGCGTCACCCTTCAACCTCCCGCAACAGACCTAGGATCTTGGTAACTTGCTTCTCCAAGTCAGCGTCGATCTCGACGAGCGGACGTGGTGGGACGTACTTGAAGAAATGGCGCGCGAACGGGATCTCGTAGCCGACCTTAATTTTCTTGCTGTCGATCCATGCCTCCGGAGCGTGCGGGAGCACCTCAGTCTCGAAATACGCCTTAATTGTCGCCGACCGACCGGCGTCTCCATCAGTGTTGCCGCCATAGGTGAACGGGATGTTCTCGGTGTCACGTCGCTTTCCGTCGGGTTTCGGCTTGCCCTTGCTGTCGGTGACCGGGTTGCCGTCCTCGTCGAGTAGGGGGTGTTCTACGGTGATCGTCCAGTAGGCGAAGTCAGCGGCGCTGAATACCTTTGAGTAGTAGGGGTCGGCCTCGTCGAAGGCGTCGTAAAGGGCCAGGATGCGATCGCGGGCCGCGGCGTCCACCTCCCGGTTCTTCGATCCTAGGTTTTTACGGATCTTCGTCCAGAACGAGGTGGCGTCGATCAGCTGGACTTTATGTTGCCGCTCAGCGCGTTTGGTGTTGTCGAGCAGCCAGATGTAGGTGGCGATGCCGGTATTGAAGAACATGTTGGTCGGCAGCGCGACTATCGCTTCCACCAGATCGTGCTCCAGCAGCCACTGGCGGATCTTCGACGGGCCGGACTCGGCGGCGCCGCTGAACAGAGGTGAGCCATTCAGCACGATGCCGGCGCGGCCGCCACCCTCATGACTTGGCCGCATCTTGTGCGCCAGGTGGGTCAGGAACAGCATCTGCCCGTCACCGATAGACGGCAGACCGTGGGAAAACCGGGAACCCTGCGCGAGAGCCTCTTTCTCGATGGCGTCTTTCGACGCTTTCCAGTCAAAACCGTACGGGGGGTTGGACATACAAAAGTCAAAGGTGCGGTCCCAGAACTGATCATCGGACAAGGTGTCGCCGAGGCGGATGTTGCCGGCGTCCTGGCCCTTGGCGAGCATGTCGGACTTGCAGATGGCATAGGACTGGTCGTTGATCTCCTGGCCGTACAGTCGGAGCCGAGCGTCGGGGTTGCGCTCGAGCAGCCGTTCCTCGGCTACCGACAACATGCCGCCGGTGCCGGCGGTCGGGTCATAGATCGAGCGGACCGTACCTGGCTCAAGTAGCGCTTCATTTGCCTCGGCGAACAGCAGATCGACCATCAACCGGATCGCGTCGCGTGGGGTGTAGTGCTCGCCCGCCTCCTCATTCGATGCCTCAGCGAACTTGTAGATCAGGAACTCGAACAGGTCACCCATCTCGGCGTTGGACACCGTGTTTGGGTGTAGGTCGACCTCGGCGAACTTCGAGGTGATCAGATAGAGCCGGTTCTTCTCGTCGAGGGTGGCCAGCTCGTTGTCGAATTTATAGCGTTCGAAGACGTCGATGTTGGCCGAGAATCCGGTGATGTAATCCATCAGGTTCGCGCGGAGGCCCTCGGGATCCTCGAGCAGGAGCTTGATGTCGAACGGGCTGGCGTTGTAGAAGCTGAGCCCCGCTTTGCGCTTGACCTGCACATCGAGTGCTCCACCGCTGTACTTTGCGGCCAGGGTGCGTACGTCGTCACGGGTTGGTTCGAGGATGCAGTCCAGGCGACGCAGAATCGTAAACGGCAGGATCACCCCGCCGTACTGGTGCGGCTTGTACACCCCACGCAGTTGGTCGGCGATCCCCCATACGAAGTTGCCCAGGCTGCTCAAAGTGTCGGCCCCCATGGTTTAGAACTACGGATCCGGAGCATCGCTCGGAACGGTCCTCAGCATCTTCGCGTATGCCGTCTACGCCCGTTCGCTTTCCGCGGACTCCTTGTCGGTGCGCTCATGGATACTGCGGTTTATGCGTGACACCTGGTTGGAGCGAGATCTGCCGGTACTGAAGGCTGCGGTGGAGGTCTTTGAACAAGAAGGCGATCCGATGGAAGCCGGCGATATCGCAGCAATCGCCAAGCTGGATGCCGAGACCGTTCAGCGCGCTCTACGAGCGCTCGGCACAGAGCCGTTCTTCGCCAAGGGCCAAGAGACCGCCAACGGCGACATCCTCTGGATCGGCAAGCCAACGAGTAAGGCCCTCCGCATCGCGGGGCAATGGCCGTCACCAGAAACCCTCCTCGAAAGCTTGATCAGCGCACTGGAGACCGCGGGGGAAGACGACACCCGCGTACTCGAGGAACGCAGCAAGATCAAACAGGTGGCGTTGGGGCTGAAAACCGCAGCGGCGCAGATCGCGATTGGCGCCCTCGGAGGCGCCGGCGGCAATCTGCTTAGCGGTTAGTTGCCGCGGCCCCGGGGCCGATACCAAACGGGGCAGTTAGGGGACTTGGGCAACCAGGTCCCCATAGCGGCCTTTTCTTGAGCGCCACGCGCAGAAACCCACCAAACACAAAGGTCACGACCTCTTTCGAGTTCGTGACCTAAGCGCCTGGAGTCCGTAGAACTCCTCGTGGTGGGCGAAGGGGGACTTGAACCCCCACGTCCCGAAGGACACTGGCACCTGAAGCCAGCGCGTCTGCCATTCCGCCACTCGCCCAACAACCGGGGGAGCCTATCACGTAGGCAACCCCGGGCTCCAACCGTACTTGGGCACCCCACCGAACGCCAAAACGGCTGCTGACGGGCCACCTACCAGCGCCGATACGATTCTCAGAGTTCTGTTGGTCACGTCTGGGTATAGCTGGCCGATACCATGCATGCAAGCATCGCTGCCAGCCGACACGCTGGCGGCATTTCGTTGTAAAAGGAGGCGATCGAGGACATGGGCCTGGTCGATCGATTCGAGCGCAAGCTCGAGGATTCGGTCGGCAATGCCTTTGCGCGGGTGTTCGGCGGATCCATCGTGCCTGCCGAGGTCGAGTCCCTGTTACGGCGTGAAGCCGACACAGGTGCTCGTGAAATGCACGGCGGCCACGTTTTGGTACCGAACGACTACGTCATTACCCTCAGTGTGCCTGACTATCAGAAGGTGAGGGCCGACCCGGACATCACCCCGAACACGTTCGCCAAGCACTTGGAGGGCTATATCCATGAGCGCGGATGGCAAACGTATGGTGATGTGGTTGTCCGGTTCGAGCAGTCGCCCAACCTGCACACCGGACAGTTTCGCGCGCGCGGTGCGGTCAATCCCGACTCGACGACCGACCAGCCCGCCCCACCACCTCGAGAGCACTCGTCCTACGCAGAACCAGGAGTACGACCGATGAGCGACAATCCGACCTATCGCGGCGGCCAGGGCACAGGACGTCCGGACGACTACTACAACCGTCCCGAGGACGACCGCTACGGCCGCCAGGATGAGCGTGGTGGCTACCCGGCCGAGCAGGGCGGCTACCCGCCGCCGGCCGACCAGGGCGGATACCCGCAGGGCGAGCAGCAGGGCGGCTACCCGTCGCACGGTGACCAGGGCTACCCCGCACGCGGCGGCGGTTACCCCGAGCACGGCGGCTACCAGGACCAGGGCGGCTACCCCGACCAGGGCTACCCGCCGCCGTCGTCCTACGAGCAGCGCCCGCCGGCCGGCTACGGCCCTCCGCAGGGCGGTTACCCCGATCAGGGTTACCGGCCCGGCCCCGGCGGTCACGGTGCGCCCCAGGGCGGTCAGCACGGCTACGGCGCTCCTGCCAATGACTACGACTACGGCAGGCCCCCGGCCCGCCCGTCGTACCCGGATCAGGGCGGTTACCCCGACCAGGGCGGCTACCCGGATCAGGGTGGTTACGGCGGCGGCCAGCCGCAGGGTTACGGGCGGCAGGACTACGGCCAGCAGGAGTACGGCGGCCGCTACGGCGATGCCCCGGCCGGCTACGCCGATCAGGGATACGGCGAGCAGGGCTACGGCGATCAGGGCTATGGCGCCGGCGGCGGGTACGGCGCGGGCTACAGCGGCGGTCAGGGCGACTACCCGTCGGCCGGGTCGACGGTCACCCTGCAGCTCGACGACGGCAGCGGACGGACCTATCAGCTGCGCGAAGGCGCGAACGTCATCGGGCGCGGCCAGGACGCTCAGTTCCGGCTCCCCGACACGGGTGTGTCACGCCGTCATCTCGAGATCCGCTGGGACGGCCAGGTCGCGCTATTGTCAGACCTCAACTCCACCAACGGCACCACGGTGAACAACGCACCGGTCCAGGAGTGGCAGCTGGCCGACGGCGACGTCATCCGGCTGGGCCACTCCGAGATCATCGTTCGCGTTCACTGAGGATCGCCCGCACGGGACGACGGCGTGGCCTCCACGCGCATCCTCGTCCCATGATTGGTGGCGATGCCGGGAGGCCGGGGACGGAGAGGACGTCGGATGCAGGGGCTTGTACTGCAGCTGACGCGCGTCGGTTTCCTGCTGCTGCTGTGGCTGTTCATCTGGTCGGTGCTGCGCATCCTGCGCACGGACATCTACGCGCCCACCGGCGCGGTGATGGTCCGCCGCGGTCTGGCGCTACGCGGGACGCTGCTGCCCGACCGGGCCCGCAACGTCCCCCGCCAGCTCGTCGTCACCGAGGGTGCCCTCACCGGTACGCGGATACCGCTGGGCACCCAGCCGGTGCTGATCGGCCGAGCAGATGACTCCACGCTCGTGCTGACCGACGACTACGCCTCGACGCGCCATGCCAGGCTCTCGCCACGGGGCACGGAATGGTATGTAGAGGACCTAGGATCGACCAACGGTACTTACCTCGACAGGGCGAAGGTGACAACGGCAGTACGAGTTCCGATGGGCACCCCGGTGCGAGTCGGCAAGACGGTGATCGAGCTGCGCCCGTGACCCTTGTGCTCCGATACGCGGCCCGCAGCGACCGGGGGCTGGTGCGCGCCAACAACGAGGACTCGGTCTATGCCGGGGCCCGGCTGCTGGCGTTGGCCGACGGCATGGGCGGCCACGCCGCCGGTGAAGTGGCGTCGCAACTGGTGATCGCCGCGCTGGCCCACCTCGACGACGACGAACCCGGCGGCGACCTGCTCAGCAAGCTGGACTCGGCGGTGCACGAGGGCAACTCGGCGATCGCCGCGCATGTCGAGGCCGACCCCGAACTCGACGGCATGGGCACCACGCTCACCGCGATCCTGTTCGCGGGCAACCGCCTTGGGCTCGTCCACATCGGCGACTCCCGCGGCTACCTGATGCGCGACGGCGAACTCAACCAGATCACCAAGGACGACACCTTCGTCCAGACCCTGGTCGACGAGGGCCGGATCACCGCCGAAGAGGCACACAGCCACCCGCAGCGCTCGCTGATCATGCGGGCGCTGACCGGCCACGAGGTGGAGCCGACGCTGATCATGCGCGAGGCCCGCGCCGGTGACCGCTACCTGCTGTGCTCCGACGGGCTGTCCGACCCGGTCAGTCACGACACCATCGCCGAGGCGCTGCAGATTCCCGACGTGGCCGAAAGCGCCGACCGGCTCATCGAATTGGCGCTGCGCGGCGGTGGCCCCGACAACGTCACGGTGGTGGTCGCCGACGTCGTCGACGTCACCTCCCACGACTTCGGGCAGACCCAGCCGATCCTGGCCGGCGCCGTCTCCGGCGACGACGACCAGAGCGCACCGCCCAACACCGCGGCCGGCCGGGCATCGGCCTTCAACCCGAAGCGTAACGCCGCCAAACGTGTTGTGCCGCAACCAGAGGAACCCCCGCCGCGCCCACGCTCACGTCGCCGCCTCTACCTGGCGGCCGCCGTACTGATCTTGGTGGTGCTCGCCGGTTTGGCGGTCGCACGCGAAATCATCCGTAACAACTACTACGTCAGCGAACACGACGGCACCGTCTCCATCATGCAAGGTGTGCAGGGTTCCTTTCTCGGGATTTCTCTGCAGGAGCCGTATCTACTGGGCTGTCTGAACGCCCGCAACGAGCTGTCCCTCATCAGCGCAGACCAGTCCCGCGACAATCTGGGCTGCCGTCTGCTCGCGGTCGGTGACATGCGCCCCTCCGAGCGCGCCCAGGTGATCGCCGGGCTGCCGTCGGGCACCCTCGACGACGCCATCGGCCAGATCACGGAACTCTCCCGCAGTTCGGTGCTGCCCGTCTGCGCGCCGCCCGCACCCGCGACCTCCAGCCGCCCGCCTTCGCCGACGCCGCGACCGTCGCCGCCTCCCGCGTCGGGAACCCCTGCGCCGAGCGGTGTTTCGCCCACCACGACGCCCGCGCCCGCACCGGAGACGCCCCGCACGGTCACCTCGTCGCCCGCACCGCCCAGCCCTGCGCCCGCTCCCCCACCGTCACCGGCGCCCACGCCGTCACCGACGGTGACCGCGCTGCCGCCCCCGCCACCTGATCCGGGAACCAATTGCCGGGAAGTGTCATGACGACACAACCGCAGTCCCCGGTGACGGTCACGCCGTCACTGCCCAACCGGCGCAACGCCGAGTTGTTCCTGCTCGGCTTCGCGGCGCTGATCACCACGGTGGCGCTGCTGCTCGTCGAGGCCAATCAGGAACAGGGTCTGCGGTGGGATCTCGCGCAGTACACGGTGGCGTTCCTGGCGCTTTTCGCCGGCGCCCACCTCGCCGTCCGGCGCTTCGCCCCGCACGCCGATCCCCTGCTGGTCCCCGTCGTCGCATTGCTGAATGGCTTGGGGCTGGTGATGATTCACCGTCTCGACCTGGCCGAGGGCGAGCCGACGGCGCGGGGCCTGGGTGGCACGGCCAACCAGCAGATGCTGTGGACCCTGGTGGGAGTCATCGGCTTCTCCCTGGTGGTCGTCTTCCTGCGGGATCACCGGATGCTGTCGCGGTACGGCTACGTGTGCGGGTTGACCGGGCTGGTCCTGCTCGTCATCCCCGCGCTCCTGCCGCAGCGGTTCTCCGAGCAGAACGGCGCCAAGATCTGGATTCGGTTGCCGGGCTTCTCGATTCAGCCCGCCGAGTTCTCCAAGATCCTGCTGCTGATCTTCTTCGCCTCGGTGCTGGTGTCCAAGCGCAGCCTGTTCACCAGCGCCGGTAAGCATGTGCTCGGCATGGATCTCCCCCGCCCGCGCGACCTGGCTCCGCTGCTGGCCGCCTGGGTCGCCTCGATCGGCGTGATGATCTTCGAGAAGGACCTGGGCACCTCGCTGCTGCTGTACGCCTCGTTCCTGGTCCTCGTCTACATCGCCACCGAACGGTTCAGCTGGGTGGTGTTGGGGCTCACCCTGTTCGCCATCGGCAGCGTCGCGGCGTACTACGTCTTCGATCACGTCCGGGTGCGGGTGCAGACCTGGCGCGACCCGTTCGCCGATCCCGACGGTGCCGGCTACCAGATGGTGCAGTCGCTGTTCAGCTTCGCCACCGGCGGCATCTTCGGCACCGGGCTGGGCAACGGCCAGCCCGGCACCGTGCCCGCCGCGTCGACGGACTTCATCATCGCCGCGGTCGGTGAGGAACTGGGTCTCGTCGGATTGGCCGCAGTGCTGATGCTCTACACGATCGTGGTGATCCGCGGTCTGCGCACCGCGATCGCCGTGCGCGACAGCTTCGGCAAGCTGCTGGCCGCGGGGCTGGCCGCCACGCTGGCCATCCAGTTGTTCATCGTCGTCGGCGGCGTCACGAAGCTGATCCCGCTGACCGGCCTCACCACGCCGTGGATGTCCTACGGCGGCTCCTCGCTGGTGGCCAACTATCTGCTGTTGGCGATCCTGGTGCGGATCTCGCACAACGCGCGGCGGCCCATCGGCGCCCGCGCGCTCCCACCCGGACCGATCGCGGCGGCCAGCACCGAGGTGATCGAGAAGGTATGAACACCTCGCTACGCCGCATCTCGCTGATGATCATGGCCCTGATCGTGCTTCTGCTCGCCAACGCCACGTTGACGCAGGTGTTCACCGCCGACGGGCTGCGGTCGGACCCCCGCAACCAGCGCGTGCTGCTCGACGAGTACTCGCGCCAGCGCGGCCAGATTTCCGCGGGCGGGCAGCTGCTCGCCTACTCGGTGTCGACCCAGGGCCGCTTCCGCTTCCTGCGCGTCTACCCCAACCCGCTGACCTACGCACCGGTGACCGGGTTCTACTCGCTGAGCTACTCCAGCACCGGGCTCGAGCGTGCCGAGGACAGCATCCTCAACGGTTCGGACCAGCGGCTGTTCGGACGCCGGCTCGCCGACTTCTTCACCGGCCGCGACCCCCGGGGCGGCAACGTCGACACCACCATCCGGCCGGAAGTACAGCAGGCCGCGTGGGATGCGATGGGACAGGGCTGCAACGGCCCGTGCAAGGGCGCGGTGGTCGCGCTGGAGCCTGCCACCGGCAAGATCCTGGCGATGGTCTCGGCGCCCTCCTACGACCCCAATCTGCTGGCCACCCACGACGTGGCCGAACAGGCGGCGGCCTGGCAGCGGCTGCGCGACGATCCGGATTCGCCGCTGATCAACCGCGCGATCTCCGAGACCTACCCGCCGGGTTCGACCTTCAAGGTCATCACCACGGCCGCCGCGCTGCAGAACGGCGCGACCCCGGACACCCAGCTGACCGCGGCCCCGCAGATACCGCTGCCGAACAGCACCGCGACGCTGGAGAACTTCGGTGGCTCGACCTGCGGCGGCGGGCCCACCGCATCGCTGGAGTACGCCTTCGCGCATTCCTGCAACACCGCGTTCGTGCAGCTCGGCATCGACACCGGTGCCGATGCGCTGCGCAGCGCCGCCCAGAGCGTCGGCCTCGACTCACCGCCGGCGCCGATCCCGCTGCAGGTCGCGGAGTCGAGGCTGGGTTCCATCCCCGACGCGGCGGCGCTCGGGATGTCGAGCATTGGCCAGAAGGACGTCGCGCTGACGCCGTTGCAGAACGCGATGGTGGCGGCGACGGTGGCGAACAAGGGGGTCACCATGCAGCCGTATCTGGTCGACAGCCTCAAGGGGCCCGACCTGGCCAACATCGCCACGACCGCCCCCACCGAGCAGCGCCGGGCCATGCCCGCGCAGGTCGCAGATACACTTACTGACTTGATGGTCGCCGCCGAGCAGGTGACTCAGCAGAAGGGAGCCATTGCCGGCGTGCAGATCGCATCCAAGACCGGCACTGCGGAGCATGGCACTGACCCGCGCAACACGCCCCCGCATGCCTGGTACATCGCCTTCGCGCCTGCTCAGGCACCCAAGGTCGCGGTGGCGGTGCTGGTCGAGAACGGCGGGAACCGCCTGGAAGCCACGGGCGGGGCGCTGGCCGCGCCGATCGGCCGGGCCACGATCGCGGCGGCCCTGAGGCAGGCCTCATGACAGCGCACAGTCCGGTGAAGCGAGGCGGGCGATGAGCCCCCGCGTCGGTGTCACGCTGTCGGGCCGGTACCGGCTGCAGCGACTGATCGCCACGGGCGGCATGGGCCAGGTCTGGGAAGGCGTGGACTCCCGCCTGGGACGCCGGGTCGCCATCAAGGTGCTCAAGGCCGAGTACTCGACCGACGCCGAGTTCGTCGAACGGTTCAGGGCCGAGGCGCGCACCGTCGCGATGCTCAACCACCCGGGCATCGCCGGCGTCTACGACTACGGCGAGACCGACATCGACGGCGAGGGCCGCACCGCCTACCTGGTGATGGAGCTCGTCAACGGCGAGCCGTTGAACTCCGTGCTCAAACGCACCGGGCGGCTCTCGCTGCGGCACGCGCTCGACATGCTCGAGCAGACGGGCCGCGCCCTGCAGGTCGCGCACACCGCGGGTCTGGTGCACCGCGACGTCAAACCGGGCAACATCCTGATCACCCCGACGGGTCAGGTCAAGCTCACCGACTTCGGTATCGCCAAGGCCGTGGACGCGGCACCGGTGACCCAGACCGGCATGGTGATGGGCACCGCGCAGTACATCGCGCCCGAGCAGGCGCTCGGCCACGACGCCACCGCCGCCAGCGATGTGTACTCGCTGGGAGTCGTTGGCTACGAAGCAGTTTCGGGTAAACGGCCCTTCACCGGTGACGGCGCGCTGACCGTGGCGATGAAGCACATCAAGGAGACCCCTCCCCCGCTGCCCGCCGATCTGCCGCCGAATGTCCGCGAGCTGATCGAGATCACGCTGGTGAAGAACCCCGGCATGCGGTACCGGTCCGGCGGCCCCTTCGCCGACGCCGTCGCCGCGGTGCGCGCCGGTCGCCGGCCACCGCGACCCAACGCCGCACCCGCGATCGGCCGCGCCGCACCCACCGCGGTGAAGCCCGCGATCGCGCCGCGCCCCCCGGAGCCGGCACCGGCCCGCAACACCCGCACCACCGGCAACCACCACCGGTCGGCACCGCCGGCCCGGCGCACCTTCTCGTCCGGCCAGCGGGCCCTGCTGTGGGCCGCCGGCGTGCTGGGCGCGCTCGCGATCGTCATCGCCATCCTCATCGTGCTCAACGCCCAGGACCGCAAGGACCGCGAGCCCGCACCGCCGACGGTGACCGAAACACCGCCTGCGGCCACCACCGAAACCCCCGCCGCGGCACCGGCATTCGTCATCGATCACGAAGGTGCCCGAATGTGGGTATCCCGGCCCGTCGAACCGGCACCGCCCCCCGCCCCGAAACAGATGTTGCAATGACAACCCCACAGCACCTGTCCGACCGTTACGAGGTCGGCGAGATCCTCGGCTTCGGCGGCATGTCCGAAGTCCACCTGGCCCGCGACCTGCGCCTGCACCGCGATGTCGCGATCAAGGTGCTGCGCGCCGACCTCGCCCGCGATCCCAGCTTCTACCTGCGTTTCCGGCGCGAAGCGCAGAACGCGGCAGCGCTGAACCATCCCGCGATCGTCGCCGTGTACGACACCGGCGAGGCGGAGACGCCGACCGGGCCGCTGCCCTACATCGTGATGGAGTACGTCGACGGCGTCACGCTGCGCGACATCGTCCACTCCGAGGGCCCGATGCCGCCCAAGCGCGCCATCGAGGTGATCGCCGACGCCTGCCAGGCGCTGAACTTCAGCCACCAGCACGGCATCATCCACCGCGACGTCAAACCGGCCAACATCATGATCAGCAAGGCCGGTGCGGTGAAGGTGATGGACTTCGGCATCGCCCGCGCCATCGCCGACGCCGGCAACCCGGTCACCCAGACCGCCGCGGTCATCGGCACCGCCCAGTACCTGTCCCCCGAGCAGGCGCGCGGCGTCAAGGTCGACTCCCGCTCCGACGTGTACTCGCTGGGCTGCGTGCTCTACGAACTGCTCACCGGCGAGCCGCCGTTCGTCGGTGACACCCCGGTCGCGGTGGCCTACCAGCACGTCCGGGAAGATCCCGTGCCGCCGTCGGCGCGGCACGCCGGCATCTCCCCCGAGCTCGACGCCGTCGTCCTCAAGGCGCTGGCCAAGAATCCCGACAACCGGTACCAGACCGCGGCCGAGATGCGCGCCGACCTGGTGAAGGTGCACAGCGGCGAGACGCCGGACGCCCCGAAGGTGTTCACCGATGCCGAGCGGACCTCGCTGCTGTCCGCGGGTCCGTCGCACTTCCGTCCCGATCCGGCGGACACGCCGCACCAGCCGCGCCACCACGCCAAGCAGCGGTCCGGTTCGGTGGGCCGCTGGGTGATCGCGGTGGCGGTGCTGGCGGTGCTCACGGTGGTGGTCACGGTTGCGATCAACATGTTCGGCGGGGAGACCCGCGACGTGCAGGTGCCCGACGTGAAGGGGCAGACCTCCGAGGACGCGGTCGCCGCCCTGCAGAACCTCGGCTTCAAGACCACCGTGTCGAAGGACGTCGACCCCGAGGTCCCTCCCGAGCACGTGATCAGCACGGATCCCGACGCCGACACCTCGGTGTCCGCCGGTTCGGAGATCACCGTCAAGGTGTCGTTGGGCCCGCCACAGGCCGAGGTGCCCGACGTCTCGGGCTCGAGCTACGCCGACGCCGTCCGCAAGCTCAAGGACGCCGGTTTCGAACGGTTCCGGCAGACCACGTCGGCGTCGCTACCGGAGCAGAAGGACAAGGTGCTGTCCACGGTGCCGCCGGCCAATCAGACCGCGGCGATCACCAACGAGGTCGTCATCGTGGTCGGCAAGGGCCCGGCCACCGCTGTGGTCCCCGACTGTGCCGGGCAGACCGTCGAGGTGTGCCAACAGGTGATGACGGCGTCCGGGTTCCTCAAGACCGTGCCCGTGCCGGTCGACAGCACGGTTCCCAACGGGCAGGTCGTCGGCACCGATCCGGCGGCGGGCCAGACCGTCCCGCAGGACACCGTCATCCAGATCCAGGTGTCGCGCGGCAACCAGTTCGTGATGCCGGACCTGACGGGCCAGTTCTGGACCGACGCCGAGCCGAGACTGCGGGCGCTCGGGTGGACCGGCGGGCTCGACAAGGGCGCTGACGTGCCCAACAGCGGTCAGCGGACCAATGCCGTGGTCTCTCAGAGCCCCGCCGCCGGCACCCCGGTGACGTTCGGCTCGAAGATCACGCTGAACTTCGCGTCGTAGCGGCCGCCACCGCGGTCGCCACGTCCTGCTCGAGTCGCGCGACCAGGGCCTCGGCGGGCGCTTCACCGCAGTCGGCCAGCCAGTTGGCCAGCATCCGGTGCCCGCCCTCGGTCAGGATCGACTCGGGATGGAACTGCACGCCGTGGATCGGCAGGTCCACGTGGCGCACGCCCATGACGACACCGCCGTCTGTTGTCGCGATGACCTCGAGCTCGTCCGGCATCGTCTCCGGCAGGATCGTCAGCGAGTGGTAGCGCGTCGCGACGAACGGGTCCGGCAGCCCCACGAGCACACCGCGGTTGGTGTGGTGCACCGTGCTGGTCTTGCCGTGCAGCAGCTCCGGCGCCCGGTCCACCGTCCCGCCGAACGCCACCCCGATGGCCTGATGCCCCAGGCACACACCCAACAGCGGGGTCGCGGCGGCCGCGCAGGCCTTCACCAGCGAGATGGACGCGCCGGCCCGCTCCGGGGTGCCCGGCCCGGGGCTGAGCAGCACACCGTCGAAGTCTCTGGCCACCGCGTCGATGTCGGCTTGGGTCGCGAGGCGGTCGTCGTCGTTCCGCCACACCTGCGCCTCGACCCCGAGCTGACCCAGGTACTGCACGAGGTTGAAGACGAAGCTGTCGTAATTGTCGACGACGAGAACCTGCATGCAGGACAGGCTACCGCCGGGTTCTCAGTACCCCAGCGGTCCGATCGGCTGGGCGTACTTCATCCGGATCGGCGCGGTGTAGCCGACGAGCTCCACGTCGCGGGCCTCCTCGCTGTAGCCCAGCCCGAACCGCACGACGTACTGCTTGTACAGCGCGACCAGCGGCGCCTGCGCCAGCGCCTGCGCCATGGCCGAGGCGTCGCCGATCGCGGTGATCACGTAGGGCGGGCTGTAGGTCCGCCCGTTGAGCAGCAGGGTGTTGCCCACGCAGCGCGGCGCCGAGGTGGCGATCAGCCGCTGGTCCTGCATCTGGATTCCCTCGGCGCCGGCACTCCACAACGCGTTGAGGACGGCCTGGATGTCCTGCTGGTGCACCACGAGGTCATCGGGCGAGGCGTCGCGCGGAAAGCGCCCCTGCGCGTCACGCTGCGCGTCGTTGAGGGTGACGACCAGGCCGGGGCCGCGCAGAGGAGTGAGGCCGCCTGCGGGGGCCAGCGCGTCGGCGCGGCGGGTGATCGCGTCCAGCGCGGCGTCCGCGCTGGGGGACCCGCCGTGATGGTTCTCGATCTGCGGCGCCACGGCGTCCCGCTGGTCCGTCAGGCGGTCCACCGATTGCTGCGTCTCGCGCACCAGATCGACAAGCCGGGGCGCATCGCTGCGGCGGATCTCGCCGCCGCCGGACACGCCGTGGGTGGCGCCGAGCAGCAGCCCGGCGGCCACGCAGACCACGGGGACGCCGAACCGCCAGACCGACCGTTTCCGTGCGGGCGGGTCCTCGGCGTCCATCGGTTGCCTCTCCTCGGGCAGTTGGTCCTGCTCATGGCTGCGTTACGCTTGTGCCCAACACAGACCGGCCAGTCGACCTCTCCATGGTCGCATCGAATCGTCCGAAGGTAACCATGCCCAAGTCCAAGGTCCGCAAGAAGAACGACTTCACCATCAATCCGGTGAGCCGGACTCCGGTCAAGGTCAAGGCCGGCCCGTCCAGCGTCTGGTTCGTCGTGTTGTTCGTCGGTCTGATGCTCGTGGGCCTCGCGTGGCTGATCGTGTTCCAGTTGGCCGGTAGCGGCCCCGACGTGCCGAGCTTCCTGCAATGGATGAGCCATCTGAACGTGTGGAACTACGCCATCGCGTTCGCGTTCATGATCACCGGTTTGCTGCTGACGATGCGTTGGCGGTGAGCGCCCCCACGTCACGCCGGGCAGAGGCCGGAAGCCTCTCGTTCCCCTGTCGGTAACCTGCCCGTCATCAGATCACACCGATGTGATTAGTCCCCATTGGGGATAGCACTTGTGGATAACCGCGTTCCCCACGGTAGGAGGGTGTGAGTTGACCGTCCAGCAAACAACGTGGGGCCCGCCGACAGGCGGCATCATCGGGGCAGCCGCGGCGGGTGTGTTACTCGGCATCGCCGTTGTGACCCTGGTCACAGACGTTCCAGGGCGCATCCTGCTCGGTTTTGCCACCGTCGGCCTACTGGTGTTCGCGCTGATGTCGTGGCGCGCACGCCCGAAACTGGCAATCGCTGACAAACAGCTCGTGTATCGCGGCTGGTTCTCCGAGCGGCGACTCGCGCCCGCCGACATCAGCCTGATCCGGATCACCGAATTCCGGCGGATCGGCCGCACCGTGCGACTGCTGGAGATCGACACGACCGACGACCGCCTGCTGGTGCTCAGCCGCTGGGATCTGGGCACCAACCCACTGCACGTGCTCGACGCGCTGACGGCCGCCGGTTTCGCACGCGGCGCCTCGGGGTCCGGCTAGGAGCCGGCCGAACTGGTCAGGAGACCGTGACGGACTCGATGACCACCGGATCGGTGGGACGGTCGCTGCGGTCGGTCGCCGTGGTGGCGATCGCGTCGACGACCTTCTGCGACTCGGGGTCGACGACCTCGCCGAAGATGGTGTGGCGGCGGTTCAGGTGCGGCGTCTTGCCGACGGTGATGAAGAACTGCGAGCCGTTGGTGCCCGGCCCCGCGTTGGCCATGGCCAGCAGGTAGGGCTTGTCGAACTGGAGCTCGGGGTGGAATTCGTCGGCGAACTGGTAGCCCGGGCCACCGCGGCCGGTGCCGGTCGGGTCGCCGCCCTGGATCATGAAGCCGTCGATGATCCGGTGGAAGACCGCGCCGTCGTAGAACGGCCCCGACGAGCCACCCGACGCGTTCTCGGTGCTGTAGTCCTTGGTGCCCTGGGCCAGCCCGACGAAGTTGGCCACGGTCTTCGGCGCATGGTTGCCGAACAAAGCGATCTTGATGTCGCCGCGGTTGGTGTGCAGGGTCGCGGTCGCGGTCTGAATGGGGCTCGTCACGGGAAGTCAGTCTGCCACGTGGCCCCAGCGGCCCATCCGGGCACCGTGGAGTTGGCGGAGATGGCAGGCTGGAGGCGTCCTTTCAGCCGAGAGAAGGTGGGCCCTGAGTTCCAAGAGCCGAGTCCGATTGAGCCCCAGCCAGCGGCTGTCCCGCGGACTGAAGTACTCGACGGTCGGGCCGGTCGACGTGACCCGCGGCGCGGTGGGGCTCGGCGTCAACTCCGTGCGGTCCTCGGCGTCGTGGGCGGGGGCGCTGTATCGCAACAGCCAGGTCGCGCGTCAGCTCGAGGCCGAGCTGGCCACCGTCGGCGAGGCCGTCGCGAACCTGCCCGAGACGCTGGACAAGGCACGTGGCCGGCGCACCCGGCGTCGTCCGCGACTGCTCGTCGTGGCGGTCGGCGTGGCCGTCTTGGCCGGGGGAGCGGCCGCCTTCTCGATGGTCCGCCGGTCGAGGACGCCGGAGCCCTCGCCGCTGCCGCCGAGCGTCGACGTCACCCCCAAGCCATAGCGAGGTTCACCCCACCATGACGGTCTCGGTGTTCGACCTGTTCTCGATCGGCATCGGGCCGTCGAGTTCACACACCGTCGGGCCGATGCGCGCCGCCGGCCGGTTCGTCGAGCGGCTGCACACCGCAGGCGCACTCGACGACGTGGACCTGGTGCGGGTCGAGTTGTTCGGGTCGCTCGGCGCGACCGGCGCCGGCCACGGCACCCCCGGCGCGGTGCTGCTCGGCCTGGAGGGCGCGCACCCCGAGTCGGTCGACCCGGACGCCGCCCAGGACCGGGTCGCGCAGATCGAGCAGGCCGAGCGCCTGCGGTTGGCGGGGGAGCGGCCCGTCCACTACGACATCGTGATGTCGTTGCAGGCCATGCCTTTTCACAGCAACGGCATGGTGTTCACGGCGATGCGCGCCGATGAGAGCGTGCTCGATCGGCACGTGTACTACTCCGTCGGTGGCGGGTTCGTCGTCGACGAGGTCGAAGCGGCGCTGCCGCCGACCGACGAGATCGCCGTGCCCTACCCGTTCCGCTCTGCGGCCGAGCTCGTCGCGCTCGCCGAGCAAAAGGGTTGTCGCATCGCCGATCTCGTGGTCGCCAACGAGGAGGCACTCGGCAACGGGGCGCGGCTGCGGGAAGGGCTGCTCCAGATCTGGGCGGCCATGCAGGCGTGCGTGTCTCGCGGGCTGGCCACCGACGGGACACTGCCGGGCAAGCTGCGGGTGCGTCGGCGCGCCGCAGCGTTGGCGAGGGCGCTGGAGGCCGACCCGACGGATCCGCTGTACGCGATCGACTGGGTGACGGTGTACGCGCTGGCGGTCAACGAGGAGAACGCGGGCGGCGGACGCGTCGTGACCGCACCGACGAATGGCGCCGCCGGCATCATTCCCGCTGTGCTGCACTACTATTCGCGATTCGTACCGGACTCCGACGACGACGGCGTCATCACGTTCCTGCTGACCGCGGCGGCGATCGGGCAGCTGTTCAAGGCCAACGCGTCGATCTCGGGTGCCGAGGTGGGCTGCCAGGGCGAGGTCGGATCGGCGTGCTCCATGGCAGCGGCAGGCCTGGCCGCGGTGCTCGGCGGATCGCCGGCACAGGTGGAGAACGCCGCCGAGATCGGTATCGAACACAACCTCGGGCTGACCTGCGACCCGGTCGGGGGACTGGTGCAGATTCCGTGCATCGAGCGCAACGCGGTCGCCTCGGTGAAGGCGATCACGGCGGCGCGCATGGCGCTGTTCGGGGACGGCACCCACCACGTCAGCCTGGACACCGCGATCAAGACGATGCGCGACACCGGGGCGGACATGGCCGACAAGTACAAGGAGACGTCGCGCGGGGGACTGGCCCTCAACGTGGTGGAGTGCTGAGCGGGCGCTACCCGTCTGTCAGGTCGGCCCAGCTGTCGGGTTGGGTGCCGTCGATGTCGGTGAACCCGTAGTCGCGGGCCAGCTCCGCCGCGGTGACCGAGCGCTGATTCCAGCGCGTGCGGGTCGCGTCCGCGGCCAGGGCCGCGACGGCGCGCCCCACGTAGCGGGGGGATTCCGATGCCGCGAAACCGGCTGGGGCCGGGGCGAACCCGTCCACCGAGCCGTCGAGCGCATCGCGCCAGTTGTCCTCGGTCACACCGAAGTTGTCGAGCATCATCTCCGACCGCAGCCAGCCCGGCGTGAGCGCCACCGCGGTGCCGCCCTGCGCTCCCAGTTCGTGCCCCAGGGAGAACGCCAGCCGGTTCACGGCGGCCTTCGCGAGGTCGTAGTACACCGAGATGCGGTAGTGGTCGGCGTTGTACGCCGCTGTGCCGTCGGTGATCTCGACCAGGAGCCCGCCGGGCCGATCGACCAGCAGGGGCAGCAGGTGGTGCGCGGTGACGAGATGTGTCTCGACCGCCAGCCGGAGGATGCGCAGGCCGGTGTCCAGGTCGTGCTGCCACACCGGCGTGTTCCATGCCGACGGCGGGCCCTTCAACTGCTCGGCGCCCCAGATGTCGTTGACCAGTAAGTCGATGTGCCCGTGCTCGTCTCGGATGCGCTCGGCCAACCGCCGCACCTGCTCGGCGTCGAGGTGGTCCACCTGAACGGAGATCCCGACGCCACCCAGCCGGGTCACCAGCACGGCGGTGTCCTCGATGGTTTCGGGCCGGTCGTAATCGGAACGGATGGTCGACGACCCGGCAGCGCTGCTGCGTCCTGTACAGACCACGGTCGCGCCCGCCTCGCCCAGCGCGGCGGCGATTCCCCGACCGGCGCCGCGGGTGGCCCCGGCGACGACCGCCACACGACCACGGAGCGCATCGGGATCCGGCACCCACGGCATCTGGCGAGTCTTGCAGACGCGAAGGAGTGGAGCCTAGGAGATTCGACCGGTCAGTTCACGGGAAGTGAGTCAGTCGTTGGGTGTGACGACGGCGCGTCCCTGGATCTTGCCGTCGTGCAGCAGCTGGTAGGCGTGCTCTGCCTCATCGAGCGGGAAGTGCTCGACGAGCATCGACACCTTTGCGGCTTGAGCCAGCGCGATGACTTCGATCAGTTCGGGGATGGATCCCCAGAACGGCGCCGCAACCGAACATTCCTTGGCCGGGCTGTGGAAGTTCACCGGCAGCGCGGCACTGCCCAGTCCGACGATGGTCAGGTGGCCCAGTACCCGGGACACTTGGGCTGCCATGGTGAGTGTCGGGTCGATCCCCACCAGGTCCAGGACGAGTTCGGCACCATACCCCTTGGTGATGTCCTTGATCTTGGTAACTGCGTCGCCGCCCGACACAAGCGCCTCGTCCGCCCCGACCCTGCTGGCGATCTGCAGCTTGTCTTCCGAGGTGTCAACGGCCACAACCGTTGTCGCTGACGCGAGCGCCTTGAGAATTTGAATGGCCATCTGCCCGAGTCCACCCGCACCGATGACCACCGCGGTGGAGCCGGGGCCCAGTAGGTGCACCGACCGTTTGACCGCGTGATAGCTGGTCAAACCCGCGTCGCTGAGTGGGGCCGCGTCGCGGGGATCGAGATTGCCGAGGGGGATCAAGTATCGCGTGGCCGGGACCAAGAGGTATTCGGCCATGCCACCGTCGGTGCCGCCGAGTCCCCCCGGACAGGGCTTTCCCGGCCTCTGGCAGTAGTTCTCCATGCCTTGGCGGCAGTTCATGCAGAGGCCACACCCCCACGGGCCGTACACGATGACCGCGTCCCCGGGGGCGAAGCCGGTAGCACCCGGCCCCAGGGTCTCCACCCAACCCGCATTCTCGTGACCCAGCGTGAACGGCAGGTCCATGTGCCTGCTGCCCGCTAGGGCCTCCAACAGGTGCAGATCGGAATGGCAGGCGCCCGCACCGCCCACCCTGATCAGTACCTCGCCCGGCCCTGGCTCCGGTACCGGCACGTCACGGAGTTGGCCGGGCTTCTGCCAGTCGACGAACTGGAAGGCCTTCACCCTCAGTCCGTGATCTGGTCGAACGCGACCTCGAGATGCAGCGGCCCGCGAAATATCTGGTTCTGTCGATAGGGGGGCGGGTCGACGACCAGTCGCGGGTTGTCGATGCGACGCAAGAAGGTCTCGACGGCGATGTTGACCTCGAGACGGGCGAGCGGGCCGCCGACACAGCTGTGTACACCGCGTCCCCAGCCAACGTGCTGGTTGTCCCTGCGTTGGATATCGAACTTCTCGGGATCGGGAAATCGCTTCGGGTCGCGGTTGGCCGCGCCGTAGAGCAGGTGCACCGCGGAGCCGGCCGGGATCACGGTGCCGCCGACCTCGACGTCGGCGATGACGCTGCGGCTGGGGAAGAACTGCACGGCCGACTGCAGCCTCAGCACTTCCTCGATCGCTTTGGGAATCAACTCAGGCTTCTCGCGCAGCAGCCCGATGGACTCGGGGTTGCGCAGCAGGAGCAGAACGCAGTGGGCAATGGTGTTGACGGTGGAGTCGTGACCGGCGATCAGCAGGAGCATCGCGTTGGCGGCCGCTTCTTCTGGTGTCATCGGCCCGTCGGGGCCGTCTTTGTCGTTCACCAACTTCGACAGCACGCTGTCTCGAGGCTCCTTCAGGAATCCCTGGATCAGGTCGCTCATGTATGCGGTCAGGGCCGCGGTGCTCTGTCTGCCCTTCGCCAGCCGGGCCTGGCCTTCCTCGGTCTTGGCGTCCGGGCCCATGTCCGCGCCTGCCATGAAGTCGAAAATCCAGCCGTGGAATGTGGGCTCGTCCTTCAACGGCACGCCCAGGATCTGGCAGATGACGGCGACGGGAACCGGATAGGCGTAGTCGTCGACGACGTCGAAGGTGTTGGTGCCCTTGGCCTTGATGTCATCCAACGAGTTGTCACACAGCGTCTGGATGTCGGCGGCCATGTCGGGGATGACGTGTGGCGAGTGAGGTGGTGCAAAGTGGCGCATCACCTGTCGGCGCTGTTTGTCGTGCTTGGCCGGATCCGACACGATCAGGCTGGCTTCCCGGCCGTAGGCCTGCATGTGCTCGGCCCCGACGTCGGGTTGTTCCTCGGCCGCGGACTGCCCGAAGATCGGACTCTTCGAGATGTCGGAGCTCACGTGCGGATCATGGGCGAGCTGGAGGAGTTCCCGGTAACCGGTGACGACGTAGACCTTGTCGGCGACCTGAACGACGGGCGTCTGGCGGAGCTCGTCGAAAAACCGGTACGGATCGTGGCGGTTCTCGTATTTCATCGCCTCGGTCCAGGCGGTGGCGGCGCGGGCTTCCGTCGTGGTCATGCGAGCTCCTAGCGCGGGCGTAGTCAGCGGGCCTTGGGACGGTATTCGGCACCCCGGGAGGTCGGATCGTGGCCGGTGAGAACCACATCGGGGATCCCGGTCGGTGCGCGGGGATCACCAAAGCGTGCCGACATCACCTCCGAGTTGACCGGTGCGTCATACCCCGGTGGTGGTGGCGGGAACGGCGCCGACTGCTCGATGAGTCTGGCGTAGTACTCCAGCCACTTGCCGTGATTGAACGTCAGGGCCCCGACGATGCGGCCGTTCTTACCGAACGCGGCCGCGAAGCGCAGATCCTCCACCGAGCCTTGCGTGAAGACGATCTCGTTGCCGAAAGAACACACCCCGACGCCCTTGATGTTGACGCCGAACTGCCCAGACCAGAACTGCGGCAGGGGCAGATGCGGGCGGCGGGCCCGCTCGAGGTTCACCATGTTGTGGGCGGCGGTTCGCGCGCCCAGCACTGCGGCGTCCACGTGCTCGATGGCCATGAACTGGTACTCGTAGAGCACGTGCGGCGCCCGCGCTATGTCCCCGGCGACGAAGATGTTGTCGGTGACGACGCCGTTGATGTCGAACGCGCGGCACCCTGCGTCGCAGGCCACCCCCCAGAACCCGGAGGCGAGTTCGGCGCCTTCCAGCCATTCGATGTTGCGGATCGAGCCCAGGGAGGCCACCACCACGTCGACGTCGAGCAGGGTGCCATCGGACAGCTGGGCCTGGCGAACGTGTCCGTCGGCGTCACCCTTGAGTGCCTCCACCGCCACGCCGGTGCGCAGGTCGACCCCGGCATCACGCTGCATCTTGGCGGCGATGTCGCCGATGACGCCGCCGAGCGGGCCGACCAGGGGTGCGCTGGAGCGCTCGGCGACAGTGACGTTCAGGCCGAGGTCGCGGCAGACCGAGGCCATCTCGGAACCGATGAACCCGGCGCCGACGATCAGCACCCGCTTCGGCTTGGCCTTGAACGCTTTCTGGATCTTGGCGGCGTCGTCGCTGGTGCGCAGCGTGTAAAGGCCCTCGAGCTTGGCCTCTTCGGGGTTGAACCAGCCGCGGGACCGCACGCCGGTGGCGATCAGTAGCCGGTCATAGGGCACCTTGTCGCCGTTGGCCAGTACGACTTCTCGGTTGTCGCGGTCCAGCGCTGTGGCCGCGACGCCGAGCCGCCAGTCCGCGTCGACCTCGCGCAGCCGCGGCAGCTTGGTGTTCCCGGCGGGCACCCAGCCCTTGAGCACCTGCTTGGACAGCGGCGGGCGGTCGTACGGTTCGTGCACCTCGTCGCCGATGATGGTGAGCGACCCGGTGAAGCCCTCGTCGCGGAGCGCTTCGGCGGCGCGTAGACCCGTCAAGGAGGCGCCGACGATGACGATCCTGCCCTCTGCCTTGAAGGTGCGGACGAGGTCGTCGATCAACGGTTGCGTGCTCATGTCGTCGTCCGGTCCGCCGGCGGGTCCATCTCGGCGATGATCGCCTGCACGGGGCAGGACGCGACCGCCCGCGCGACCTGCTGGCGTTGGGAGTCCTCGGGATTCGGGTCATACGCGAGGGCTTCCTCGCCGTTGAGTTGCAGCACCTCCGGCGCGAGGGGTACGCATTGCGCGTACCCCAGGCAGCGATTCAAGTCCACGACGATGCGCATGCTGAGTCGGCTCCTTCTCAACCAGGCGCCGCGAGCTGGTCAGCGCATCCCCGGTGGAACGCCGTTGACGCTACGGTAAAAACCCGCGCCTCATAGAGGAATCGACTCTGTTGCTCAGCGCGCAGGCCAGAGTGGGAAGTTGGGCTAAACATTCCAAATAGCCCTGCTAAGTTGATGTTTCAACTGGCAAGGAGTCTCCGCCTCCAGGGGCCGACGACACATCGAGGCGTTGTAACCCAACGCCGTTCACCGCGGGTAGCCTCGGGTCTGGCATCAGTTCTGATGTGGGCGATGAAGACTCCACAGAGTTGGCCGTGCTGGCTGTGCTCTCATGTTCTTCCGTAGCGGTCCCGTTGCTCAATCATTGGAGCGGACAACGCTTTTGCCGCGGCTCCGTCGCAATCTCAGCTCGACGCACAGGGCCAGCGGTCTGGCGATCGACTGCAGAACCTACTGGGCCACGAGTACGGGTTCCGCGACGGTTCAGGTCGCCATGCGTCCTCTGTTGACTCGACGCGTGTGGACAGCCACGCTGGCTGACAGCAGAGCAGGCCAGACGAACATGTCTGACCTGCCATCTGATTTGTGGAGCCTAGGAGATTCGAACTCCTGACATCTGCCTTGCAAAGGCAGCGCTCTACCAACTGAGCTAAGGCCCCCGGTCAGGAAGGTGCATCGGCGAGGGTGTGCCACACCTCGGGGCTGTGCTGGGTCCGCCACACCACCAGGGCGACGGCGCCTGCGAAGCCCGTGGCGAGCAGCAGCACGACCTTCATCGATGTGTCCCTTTCCGTGGGGCTAGGAGGACTCGAACCTCCGACCTCTTCGTTATCAGCGAAGCGCTCTAACCGCCTGAGCTATAGCCCCGTTCGACCGCACTCAATCGCATGGCCGAGCAGCGAGATTACCGTACGGACAACCCGACTCCCAAACCGCGTCAGTCGCGGTCGGCCAGGGTGACCTCGATACCGCCCACGAGATCGGTGGTGAGGTTGTAGATGAACGCGGCGATCGTGGCCGCCGCGCTCATCAGCACGATGTTGACCAGGCCGATCAGGGCGGCTCCGCCGAAGATCGTGCCGCTGGACACCAGCTCACCGCCCGAACCGCCGCCGGCGCTGGTCAGCAGGTCCCCGACGTTGCTGTTGAGCTTGCTCCACACGCCCATGCCGCCGAGCACCAGGTAGAGGAACGCGACGGCGATCATCCACACGAAGAACAGCGCCACCGACAGCACCAGGGACACCTTGAGCGCGCTCCACGGATCCACCCGGCGGATCTGCATGCTGGCGCGCACCGGTCCGGAATGCTGACGCGGACCGACCTGGACAGCGCGGCCCGAGGACGCCTTCTGCGCGGATTTGGCCGGCTGCTCGGGTGCCGGCCGGTCGGCTGCCTTGCGGGGCGGCGCCGGGCGAGGCTGCGGACCCGAGAGGTCCGGCAACTCGCTGGCGTACGCCGCGGGCGCCGCGTTCTGGCCCTCGCTGCGCGTCGGCGGCTCGGGCCGATTGGTGTCCGGTCGATGCACGTCGGTCCGGTTCACGTCGGTTCGTTTGACGTCGGGCCGGTGCTGCTCCGGCCGATTGGTGTCGGGCCGTTTCACCTCGGTACGAACCGCCTCGGTCCGCTCACCGCGCGGCGTCTGCTCGGTGTCCTGCCCGCCGGAGATGAAGCGGTTGAGCCGCGCATCGAGCCCGCCCGCATCGGGGGCCTGCTGCGCCCGCGCCCGGGCCGCCGGACCCCGCTGCCACGGGGGCACGTCGCCGTGCTCGGCCCCGTGCGCCGGGCCCTGCGCGGACCCGTTGCCGGTGCCGCCGGGCGCATCACCCGCGCGCGGGTGCCCCGGTTCGTTCGGTGAGCTCACTGACCGCTCCTCACTGCCCACGTCGTCGGCTACTCGGCACTCTCGGCGGTGACCTCGTCGCCGTCATCCTCTTCGGCGTTGCGTGCGATGGCGATCAGGGTGTCGCCCTCGCCGAGGTTCATCAACCGGACGCCCTTGGTCTGGCGGCCGGCCTTGCGAACCTGTCGCGCGGCGGTCCGGATGACGCCCCCACCTGAGGTGATGGCATACAGCTCGGTCTCGTCGTCGACGATCAGCGCACCGACAAGAGTGCCACGACGCCGGTCGTACTGGATGGTGAGGATGCCTTTGCCGCCGCGGCCCTGCGCCGAGTACTCCTCGATCGCCGTCCGCTTGGCGTAGCCACCCGAGGTCGCGACCAGCAGATACGTGCCCTCACGCACGACGTTGAGCGACAGCAGCGCGTCCTCTTCGTTGAACCGCATGCCCTGCACACCCGAGGTCGCCCGGCCCATCGGCCGCAGCGCTTCGTCGGTGGCCGAGAACCGGATCGACTGACCCTTCGCGGACACCAGCAGCAGGTCGTCCTCCGACGAGCAGAGCACGGCGCCGACCAACTCGTCGCCGTCGCGCAGGTTGACCGCGACGATGCCGCCGGACCGGTTGGAGTCGAAGTCCACCAGGCGGGACTTCTTCACCAGGCCGTTGCGGGTCGCCAACACCAGGTACGGCGCGTCCTCGTAGCCCTTGATCTGGATGACCTGGGCGATGCGCTCCTCGGGTTGGAACGCCAGCAGGTTGGCCACGTGCTGCCCGCGCGCCGTACGAGACGCCTCGGGCAGGTCGTAGGCCTTCGCGCGGTAGACCCGGCCCTGCGTGGTGAAGAACAGGATCCAGTCGTGGGTCGAGCAGACGAAGAAGTGGTTGACGATGTCGTCCTGCTTGAGACCCGCGCCCTGCACGCCCTTGCCGCCGCGCTTCTGGCTGCGGTACAGGTCGGTCTTGGTGCGCTTGGCGTAGCCGGTCTCGGTGATCGTGACGACCACGTCTTCGCGGGCGATCAGATCTTCGTCGGCCACCTCACCGTCGGCGGGGATGATCCGGGTGCGCCGGTCGTCGCCGTACTTGTCGACGATCTCCTTGAGCTCGTCGTGCACGATGGCCCGCTGCCGTTCGGGCTTGGCCAGGATGTCCTCGAGGTCGGCGATCTCGGCCTCGATCTTGGCCAGGTCGTCGACGATGCGCTGCCGCTCCAGGGCGGCCAGGCGCCGCAGCTGCATGTCGAGGATCGCCTGCGCCTGGATCTCGTCGATCTCGAGCAGGTCGATCAGGCCGTTGCGGGCGATCTCGACGGTCTCCGACGCGCGGATCAACGCGATCACCTCGTCGAGCGCGTCGAGCGCCTTGACCAGACCGCGCAGGATGTGGGCCCGTTCGTTGGCCTTGCGCAGCCGGTACCTGGTCCGGCGGACGATCACGTCGAGCTGATGGTTGACGTAGTGGCGGATCAGCTGGTCGAGGCGCAGCGTGCGCGGCACCCCGTCGACGATCGACAGCATGTTCGCGCCGAAGCTGGTCTGCAGCTGGGTGTGCTTGTAGAGGTTGTTCAGCACCACCTTGGCCACGGCGTCGCGCTTGATCTCGACGACGATGCGCAGCCCGACCCGGTCACTGGACTGGTCCTCGATGTTCGAGATGCCGGTGAGCTTGCCGTCGCGCACCTGCTCGGCGATCGAGGTGATGAAGTTGTCGTGGTTCACCTGGTAGGGCAGCTCGGTGATCACCAGCGAGGTGCGCCCGCGGGCGTCCTCCTCGATCTCCACGACGCCGCGCATACGGATCGAACCGCGCCCGGTCTTGTAGGTGTCCTCGATGCCCTGCGAGCCGACGATCAGGCCGTAGGTGGGGAAGTCCGGCCCCTTGACCCGAGACATGACGGCCTCGCAGGTGGCTTCCTCGTCGGCCTCGTGGTTGTCCAGGCACCAGTACACCGCTTCGGCCAGTTCGCGCAGGTTGTGCGGCGGCATGTTGGTGGCCATGCCGACCGCGATACCGCCCGACCCGTTGGCGAGCAGGTTCGGGAACCGGCTCGGCAGAACCGTCGGCTCCTGCACCCGGCCGTCGTAGTTGGGGATGAAATCGACTGTCTCCTCGTCGATTTCACGCAGCATCTCCATGGCCAACGGAGTGAGCCGCGCCTCGGTGTAACGCATGGCGGCCGGCGGGTCGTTACCCGGCGAGCCGAAGTTGCCCTGCCCGTCGACCAGCGGGTACCGCAGCGACCAGGGCTGCGCCATCCGGACCAGGGTGTCGTAGATCGACGAGTCACCGTGCGGGTGATAGTTACCCATCGTCTCGGCCACCGAGCGTGCGGATTTCGCGTGGCCGCGGTCGGGGCGGAAGCCCGAGTCGAACATCGCGTAGAGGACGCGGCGGTGCACCGGCTTGAGGCCGTCGCGCACCTCGGGCAGCGCGCGGCCGACGATGACGCTCATCGCATAGTCGATGTAGCTGCGCTGCATCTCCTGCTGGATGTCGACCGGTTCGATCCGGTCGCCGGCTTCGTCGCCCGGCGGCAGGGTGGTGTCAGTCATGGAGTTTCCTCAGCCTAGAGAGTTAAACGTCAAGGAAGCGAACGTCTTTGGCGTTGCGGGTGATGAAGCTACGGCGCGCCTCGACGTCCTCGCCCATCAGGATGGAGAACAGTTCGTCAGCCGCCGCGGCGTCGTCGAGGGTGACCTGGCGCAGCACCCGGACCGAGGGATCCATGGTGGTCTCCCACAGTTCCTTGGCGTCCATCTCGCCCAGACCCTTGTACCGCTGGATGCCGTCTTCGACGTTGATGCGCTTGCCCGCGGCGCGGCCGGCCTCGAGCAACCCGTCCCGCTCGCGGTCGGAATAGGCGAACTCCGGTTCGGTGCGCTGCCACTTGAGCTTGTACAGCGGCGGCTGCGCCAGGAAGATGTGCCCGTTCTCCACAAGGGGTTTCATGAACCGGAACAGCAGCGTCAGCAGCAGCGTCGAGATGTGCTGGCCGTCGACATCGGCGTCGGCCATCAACACGATCTTGTGGTAGCGCAGCTTGGCGATGTCGAACTCGTCGTGGATACCGGTGCCCAGTGCGGTGATGATCGCCTGGACTTCGGTGTTCTTCAGCACGCGGTCGATGCGGGCCTTCTCGACGTTGATGATCTTGCCGCGCAGCGGCAGGATGGCCTGGAACATCGAGTCGCGACCGCTCTTGGCCGAGCCGCCGGCCGAATCACCCTCCACCACATACAGTTCCGATTTCTTCGGGTCCGTGGAGCGGCAGTCGGCGAGCTTGCCGGGCAGCCCGCCGATGTCGGTCGCGCTCTTGCGACGCACCAGTTCCCGGGCCTTACGGGCCGCCATGCGCGCCTGCGCGGACGAGACCGCTTTGTTCACCACGGTTTTCGCCTCGGCGGGGTTGGCCTCGAACCAGTGGGTGAGTTGCTCGTTGCAGATCTTCTGCACGAACGACTTCACCTCGGTGTTGCCCAGCTTCGTCTTCGTCTGGCCCTCGAACTGCGGCTGGGACACCTTCACCGAGATCACCGCGGCCAATCCCTCGCGGATGTCGTCACCGGTGAGGTTCGGGTCTTTCTCCTTGAGCAGCTTCTTGTCCTTGGCGTACTTGTTCACCACCGACGTCAGCGCCGCGCGGAAACCCTCTTCGTGGGTGCCGCCCTCGTGCGTGTTGATCGTGTTGGCGAACGTGTGCACCGACTCGGAATAGCCGGCGTTCCACTGCATCGCGATCTCGACCTCGTGACCCGGGCCCTTGCCGTCGAAGTCGACGACGCTGGGCTGGATGGGGGTCTTGGTCCGGTTGATGTGCTTGACGAAATCGACCAGCCCGCCGGGGTAGTGGAACACCCGGTGCTTCACCTTCTGCGGTGCCGACTGTTCGGCGGCCTTCTCCTCGGCCGACTTCGGCGCCTCGGCGTGATCGCTGACGACGTCGTCGACGACCTGCTCCGGGGTCACCCGCTCGTCGGTGAGCTCGATGGTGAGGCCCTTGTTGAGGAACGCCATCTCCTGCAGGCGGCGCGCGATGGTCTCGAAGTCGTAGTTGGTGGTCTCGAAGATGTCCGGGTCGGCCCAGAACCGGATCGTGGTACCGGACTTCTTGGTCTTCTCACCCTGCCTCAGGGTGCCCGGCACCGACCGGTCATAAGTCTGGAACCACTCGGAGCCGTCCTTGCGGATGTCGGCCTCCAGTCGCGTCGACAGGGCGTTGACGACGGAGACGCCGACGCCGTGCAGACCGCCGGACACCTGGTAGGCGCCTTCTTCGAACTTGCCGCCGGCGTGCAGCACCGTCATGACGACGTCGACGGTGGGGATGCCGGTGGAGTGCATGGCGACCGGGATGCCACGGCCGTCATCGGTGACCTCGACGCCGCCGTCCTCGAGGATGCGCACGTCGACCTTGGTCGCGAAGCCCGCCATGGCCTCGTCGACGGCGTTGTCGACCACCTCCCAGATGAGGTGGTGCAAGCCGCGCTCGCCGGTGGACCCGATGTACATGCCGGGGCGTTTACGGACTGCTTCCAGACCTTCGAGGACCTTGATCGAATCGGCGCCGTACTCGCTGGGCGCATTCTTCTTCTGGGCAGCCACGTTGGAGGCGTCTCCTTGGTACTTGGGCAGGCGAATGCCTGCGCGGGGATCCGACGAACCCGTCGCGGATACCGTCACAGTCTACCGAAACATGTTGTCGGCACCGACGCTGGAGCCGCGTTTTGACGCACCTAATCGCGCCGTGCGCCGATTTTTCCGGAAGAAGATAGGTTCGGACGCTCAGCGGCGCGGCCAAAACGCTTCTGGCGGCTCTCAGGCAAGGGGCTCGGAGACCCGCCGTTCGTGTTTGTCAGCCTGTTCGTGTTTGTCAGCCATAGGTGTCGCGGGGTCCGCGACCCGGCACCCGATAGGGACCCTTCCGCCACGACGGACCGACCGGACCGGTGATCTTCACCGCGGTGACCACGCCGTCGCCCACCGCGGCGGCGATCTTGGCCAACAGCTGGGCCTGCACCATCCGCAGCTGCGTGGCCCAGGCCGTCGACTCCGCCGACACGGTCAGCACACCCTCGTGCAGCGCCGTCGGAACCGCGTGGTCGGCGATCTGCGCTCCGACCACCTCGTGCCACCGGCCGAACACCGCGCCCTCCGCGACCCGTCCGGACCACCCGCGGCTGCGGGCGACGTCACCGGTCGCCGCGCCGAGGGTCTGCGGATCACGACTGTCCGGTCCGGGCCCCGACCAGCGCCGCCTGCTGGCCGCCCCACCGGTGCGACGGGGGGCCGGCGACGTGCGACCGCGCCCGACGTTCTTCCCTTGTTCGCGCGCCGCGCCCCTGGCTTCCTCCAGCGCCCTGCGCACCAGATCCATTCCGCGCATCCCGGCCAGGTGGGCCGGCGGCTCGGGGTTGTCGGCAGGATCGTCCGCGTCGTCGTCGGTCATCCCGCCACCTCCGAAATCCGGCCTGAATCGTCATCGCGCATGGAGATCTCGATGCGGCGAGCGTCCCAATCGGCGGGGATGTCGTCGGGTACCGCCGCCGTCACCAACACCTGCTCCGCCGTCGCGGCGACCTGCGCCAGCGCGCTGCGCCGGGCATCGTCGAGCTCGGCGAACACATCGTCGAGCAGCAGCACGGGGTCACCGCCGTCGACGCGCAACAGCTCATAGGCCGCCAGCCGCAGCGCCAACGCCATCGACCACGACTCGCCGTGACTGGCGAACCCCTTGGCTGGCTGCTCGCCCAACCGCAGCTCCAGATCGTCGCGGTGCGGGCCGACCAGGCACACACCCCGCTCGAGCTCGGCGCCGCGGCGCCTGCTCAGCTCGTCGAGCAGCGCGGCCTCGAAGACCTCGACGTCGACGTTGCCCGCCGCAGCCTCGGACTCGACCACCTCGACACCGCTGCGGTACCGGATGGTGGCAGGCCGAGACGACGGAGCCAGCAATTGGTAGGCCTTCTCCACCTCGGGAGCCAGCTCGTTGACCAATCCCACTCGGGCCGAAATCAGCTGTGCGCCATGGGAAGCCAGGTGCCCGTCCCAGACGTCGAGGGTTTCCAGCGCACCGGGATCACCGCGGAAGCGAGCACCCGCCGCGGTTTTGAGCAACGCGGTGCGCTGACGCACCACCTTGTCGTAGTCCGAGCGGATCGCCGCCACGCGGGGCCGCTGGATCGTGGCGAGCTCGTCGAGGAAGCGGCGCCGCTCGCCGGGATCGCCGCGGACCAGGGCCAGATCCTCCGGGGCGAACAGCACCGCGCGCAGCACACCGAGGATCTCGCGGGCGGACCGGACGGGGGAGCGGTTCAGGCGGGCCTTGTTGGCCCGTCCTGAGGTGATGTCGAGGTCGACGGCGAGCTCGCGTCCCTCGCTCACCACGATCGTCGAGATCACCGCACGGTCGGCACCAGCGCGGATCAACGGTGCATCGGAAGCCACCCGGTGCGACGCCAACGTCGACGAATACCACAGCGCCTCAACGAGATTGGTCTTTCCGAAACCGTTGGGTCCGACGAACACCGTGCGACCGGGCTCCAGGTCGAGTTCGACCTTCGGCCATGACCGGAAGTCGGTCAGGGCGAGACGACGGACGTGCACCACTGCGCTCCGGTCAGCCGGATTGGCTCACGCGTTTGACGGCGTGGCCGCCGAACTGGTTGCGCAGGGCAGCGACGGCCTTCATGGTGGGGGAGTCGTCCTGGCGCGAGAGGAAGCGGGCGAACAGCGACGCCGCGATGCTCGGCACCGGCACGCGCAGCCGGATCGCCTCTTCGACCGTCCACCGGCCTTCGCCGGAATCGTCGGTGTAACCGCTGATGTCCTCGAGCCCCGGGTCGTCCTTGAGCGCCTTGGCCAGCAGCTGCTGCAGCCAGGACCGCACCACCGTGCCGTTCGTCCAGGCTTGGTAGACGGCCTGGGGATCACGCACCAGGGACTCGGCGGCGAGCATCTCGTAACCCTCGGCGTAGGCGGTCATCAACGCGTACTCGACACCGTTGTGCACCATCTTCGCGAAATGCCCTGCCCCGACCGGGCCGACGTGCACGAAACCGTCCTCCACGGGCCCCGGCGGCCGCAGCGCGTCGAAGATCGGCATCGCGCGCTCGACGTCGTCGTCCTCGCCGCCGACCATCAAGCCGTAGCCCTCGGTCAGGCCCCAGATGCCACCGGACACCCCGGCATCGATGAACGCAATTCCGTTGTCAGCCAGGATCTTTGCGTGCGGCCCATCCTCGGTGTAGCGCGAATTGCCACCGTCGATCACCAGGTCACCGGCCGACAGCACACCGGCCAACTCGATGATGGTCTCGTCGGTGATCGGGCCCGAAGGCACCATCACCCACACCACCCGGGGTGCGGTGAGCGCTCCGGCGAGGTCGGCCAGCGTCGCGACGTCCGAGACCTCGGGTCGCGGGTCGTAACCGATCACCTCGTGCCCGGCGTCGCGCAACCGGGCGCGCATGTTGAACCCCATCTTGCCCAGGCCGATCAGACCGAGCTGCATGTCAGGACCTCTCGTGTGATCGCTGTGCTCGGTCAGCCCGGAAGGCGCACCGGCATCAACAGATAGACGTAATCGGTCTGTGCGGCCGGGAACGGCCCCACCCCACCGACACTTGCATCATCTTGTCCCGCCGGGCGCAACACTGCGGGCCGGCTGGGTGTGGTGAATCCGAAGGTGACCCGCTCGGCGTGCAGCGAACCCAGCCCGTCGGTCAGATAGGTCGGGTTGAACGCGATGGTCAGCGGGTCACCGGAGAACTCGACGGGCAGGTCTTCCTCGGCCCGGCCGACGTCGTCGGCGCCGGCGGACAACCGCAGCACGTCGTCGGCGAATTCCATCCGCACCTGGGCACCGCGGTCGGCGACCAGGGCCACACGCTTGATGGCCTCGGTCAGCTCGGCCACCCCGATGGTCGCCACGGCGGTGTGTTCGGCGGGCAGCAATTGGCGGAACTTCGGGAATTCCGCGTCGAGCAGGCGCGTCGTGCTGCGCTTGCCCTTGCTGCGGATGCCCAGCAGGCCTTCTTTGCCGACCGAGGGACCGGATCCCAACGACAGGTGGACCTCGTTGCCGTCGCTGCCGGCCTTCGCGGCCTCGGCGAGCGTCTTCGCCGGGACCAGCACGGCGGCCTCGACGCCCGGGGTCGCCGTCGACCACGTCAGCTCGCGCACCGCCAGGCGGAACCGGTCGGTGGCGGCCAAAACGACCTTTTCCCCAGAGATTTCGACGCGGATACCGGTCAGCATCGGCAACGTGTCATCCCGGCCGGCGGCGACCGCGACCTGACCGATCGCCTCGGCGAACAGATCCGCCGGCACCACGCCCGTCTCGTCGGGCAGCGTGGGCAGCGTGGGGTAGTCCTCCACGGCCATGGTCGGCAGCGAGAATCGCGCGCTACCGCAGGTCAACGCGACGCGGGTGCCTTCGACGCTGACGTCGACGGGCTTGGCGGGCAGCGCACGGACGATATCGGACAACAGCCGCCCGGACACCAAAACGCTTCCAGGAGAGGCGATTTCGGCCGGGATCTGGACTTCTGCCGACACTTCGTAGTCGAAGCCGGAGATGGTCAGGCCCTCATCCGAACCGGTGAGCAGAACGCCGGCGAGTACCGGGACCGTCGGCCGCGACGGCAGGTTACGGGCCACCCAGGCCACTGCGTCGGCGAACTCTTCGCGGCTGAGCCGGAACTTCAGGTCCGTCAGACCTACCGTTGTCGTCGCCACGTTCATAGCGTCCCTTCGATGTGCACCCCGATGAAGCCTGATCAGCGGTTTCCGGGACGGACACACCGCGCCGGTGTGACACGTTGCGACGACCGGAACGGCTGTCGATGAACCACCGTAGAGCTTTCGGCTCCAACTTGAAAGCTAAACGATCGGTGTGACAACGGGGCATCGGAGGCGGCCAGAGCCGCGTCGTCATCGATCCACCGTCCGGCTTTCCCCAACCCCCTTCTTCTAAGAGATTCAGAAAGAGATAGATGAGCAGTAGTACTAGGTGCTGTGCAATCTGGGGATGGCGGGGGTTTCGTGCAGGCCAGCGGCCCGGACGGCTGTGGGTGCACTGTGCATGGGGCGGGCGGCGGTGGTGGGCCGTTGGGGATGAATACGCGTCTGTGGACGGATGTCCCGATTCGTGCCGAGGTTGACACCAGGTTGTCCACAGGCCGTGCACAGTGCCTGAATGTGACGGCTGGTGCGAAGGGGAGCCAAGTTTTTTGCGACGCGCCGGGCATCGAATGACACAACACACCGACACGAGGCGCCGGAGACGACATCGAGAGAGGTCGAGAGTGACAGTGAAAAGACGCGATTCGGTCAGCGCTTGGCGCGCTGTCGGATGCGTGTGGTGAGCTCCTTGACGTGATCGAAGACCTCACGTCGCTCGGCCATCTCGCCGCGAATCTTCTTTTCCGCGTACATGACTGTCGTGTGGTCACGGCCGAAGGCCTGACCGATCTTGGGCAGCGACAGGTCGGTCAGCTCCCGGCACAGATACATGGCGATCTGGCGGGACTGTGCCAGCGCCCGGGTCTTGCCCGGCCCCCGCAGTTCGTCCACGCTCGTCTCGAAGTACTCGGCGGTGGCCGCCATGATCGCCGCCGTGCTGATCTGCATGGTGGACGAATCCGAGATGAGGTCGCGCAGCACGATTTCGGCGAGCGACTTGTCGATGGAGGTCTTGTTCAACGATGCGAACGCCGTCACGCGAATCAGGGCGCCCTCGAGTTCGCGGATGTTGCGTTCGATCCGGCTGGCGATCAGCTCCAGGACGTCGTCGGGGACGTCCAGGCGATCCATCTGTGCCTTCTTGCGCAGGATCGCGATGCGGGTCTCCAATTCGGGAGGCTGCACATCGGTGATCAGGCCCCACTCGAATCGCGTTCGCAGCCGGTCTTCCAGCGTCGCGAGCTGTTTGGGCGGTCGGTCGGAGGAGATGACGATCTGCTTGTTCGCGTTGTGCAGTGTGTTGAACGTGTGGAAGAACTCTTCCTGGATGCCGTCTTTGCCCTCGATGAACTGGATGTCGTCGACGAGGAGCACATCGATGTCGCGGTAGGTGCGTTTGAACGATGCCCGCCGGTCGTCGCGCAGCGAGTTGATGAAGTCGTTGGTGAATTCCTCGGTGGAGACGTACTTCACGCGCATCCCGGGGAAGAGACGCTGCGCGTAATTGCCTGCGGCATGCAGCAGATGGGTCTTGCCCAGACCGGACTCACCCCAGATGAACAGGGGGTTGTACGCGCGCGCCGGTGCTTCGGCGATGGCAAGCGACGCGGCGTGCGCGAAACGGTTGGACGCACCGATCACGAACGTGTCGAACGTGTAGCGGCGGTTGAGGTTGATGGCGGTCGCGTCGTCGGTGGCGTTGTTCTGCGCGCGTTTGGCGAAGAACGACGGCCAGTTCTCCTCGGCGCTGGCCCGCGCGGCCAGATCGTCGTCGACGAGATCGTTCGGATCGTCACCGTCGGGATGGGCGACGCCGGTGCCATTCAGGCTGGCGTTGTGACCAGCATTGTGACTGGCGTTGTGACCAGCGTTGTGACCGTCGGCGCTCGCCGGTGCGGAATCAGGATCGGCGATGCGGACGCCCAATTCGACCCGCTGGCCGAGTTGACGGCTCAGGGCGGCGACGATCGGTTCGCGCAGGTGGCGTTCGATCTCGTTCTGGACGAACGGCGTCGGCACCGACAGCAGGGCGAAACCTTCGGTGATGACCAGGGGCTGCACGAGCTTGAGCCACGCGCGTTGCTGCGGGGTCAGGGAGCCGGGCGCCGTGCCTGCATCACCGTTGAGTTCGGTGATGACGTTGTTCCAGATGGAGACGAACGGTGGATCGGGGTCGGCTGCCAAGAACACGCACCCCCTACCAGCGGTCAGCGTCGGCGACACCCGCGACCAAGCTGTCCACAAAGTTATCCACAAGTTGTGGATAAACAGAGGTTGCCGTCGTTACGTTGTCTACCGACGAGGACGCAGCGGTCCGGAGCTCGTCACCGAGTGGTTTCACACAGTGGGCTCGCGGCCACGGTCCTCGCTTCGTTGTCGTTCGCCGTTCCGGCGTGGAAGCGGCATTGCCAGAAGCTAACAGTTTTCTCTCCGAGTGCCAACAGTTCTGCAACATTGAGAAGAGACGTAATCTGGTCTGACTCAATCGGTCCAGGAGCCTATCGCAGCGTGGGCCTGCACTTCGACGGAGGCCGGGTCGGCGGGGGTGGGCCGGGGGTGGGCACGGAACCCACATGGCTGCCGGTCGGACGGGGTGGACGCAGGTTTGACCCGGCGAAATCTCGTCAGTACCCTCGAACAGTCGCCCGCACGTGGCGATACGGCTGCGATCCGGTGGTCACCGGGGACCGCGCCGGCAAGAACGCAAGAGCTTACCAACGGCTGCGAGCGATCTGCCTGTCATGAGCAATCATGCGGGCAGAAGCGCGGGAGCCAGACCGACAAGGAGTGACTGCCGTGGCCAAGGGCAAGCGGACTTTCCAGCCCAACAACCGGCGCCGCGCACGGGTGCACGGCTTCCGGCTGCGGATGCGCACCCGCGCCGGCCGCGCGATCGTGTCCGACCGGCGCCGCAAAGGCCGTCGTTCACTGACTGCGTGACCCGGCACAAGGTCTGACGCGGTGCTTCCGGCGCAATACCGGATGACCCGATCGACCGAGTTCGGTGCCACGGTCAGCCGAGGTACCCGGGCTGCCCAGCCCGACCTCGTCGTGTATCTGCGTGGTGATCAGGTGGATGACACCGGACCGCGAATCGGATTGGTCGTATCCAAGGCTGTCGGCAATGCCGTAGCGCGACACCAGGTGTCGCGCCGGCTGCGGCACGTGGCACGTGCCGTGCTTCCCGACCTGGCACCCCGAGAGCGTGTGGTGATCCGCGCCCTTCCGGGCAGCCGGACCGCGCGCTCATCGCGGTTGGAACAGCAACTGCGTACGGCGTTGGACCGCATCCGGGCCCGTGCGGGAGCATCGTCGTGACCTCCCGACCCGCGCGCGCGGTGATCTACCTCATCCAGCTGTACCGGACCATGGTGTCGCCGCTACGTCTGCCGACCTGCCGGTTCACTCCGACCTGCAGTCAGTACGCAGTCGAGGCACTCACCACCTTCGGCCTGCTACGCGGGGGGTGGCTCGCCCTGGTGCGCCTGCTCAAGTGCGGCCCATGGCATAACGGAGGGTGGGACCCGATACCGGAACGCGGGACCGAGCGCGAACGTCACAGTGACGCCGGGGCCGCAGGGCCCGTCGACGTAGCCGAGGACCGGGGTCAGCCGGTTCAGCAAGGGAAGAGTCTGCCGCGTGTTTAACTTCTTCAGCCTCGACATCATCTATTACCCGGTGTCGGCCATCATGTGGGTCTGGTACAAGGCCTTCGCCTTCCTCCTCGGGCCGTCGAACTTTTTCGCCTGGGCGCTGTCGGTGATGTTCCTGGTGTTCACCCTCCGGGCGATCCTCTACAAACCGTTCGTCCGCCAGATCCGGACGACGCGGCAGATGCAGGAACTGCAGCCTCAGATCAAGGCACTGCAGAAGAAGTACGGCAAGGACCGCCAGCGGATGGCGCTGGAGATGCAGAAGCTGCAGCGCGAGCACGGGTTCAACCCGATCCTCGGGTGCCTGCCGATGCTGGCGCAGATTCCGGTCTTCCTCGGTCTCTACCACGTGCTGATGTCCTTCAACCGCACCCAGACCGGGATCGGCCGGTTGGGGTTGTCGGTCGAGGAGAACAGCAAGCTCGGCAATTACTTCTTCAGCGCCACCGATGTCGGGCACTTCCTCGACGCCAATCTGTTCGGTGCGCCGCTCGGCGCGACGATGATCCAGAAGCACGGCCTGGAGGCGTTCACCGAGTTCCACCGGCCGGCCGTCATCGTGGTGGGTGTCCCGATCATGATCGCCGCGGGCATCGCAACCTACTTCAACAGCCGCGCGTCGGTGGCCCGCCAGAGTCCCGAGGCCGCCGCCAACCCGCAGACCGCCATGATGAACAAGCTGGCGCTCTACGTGTTCCCGCTCGGCGTCGTGGTCGGCGGGCCGTTCCTGCCGCTCGCGATCATCCTGTACTGGTTCTCCAACAACATCTGGACCTTCGGTCAGCAGCACTACGTATTCGGCAAGATCGAGAAGGAAGAAGAGGCCAAGAAGCAGGAGGCCATCGAGCGGCGGGCAGCCAACGCTCCGGCGCCTGGAGCCAGGCCGAGCCGCAAGAAGAAGCCGACTGCCGATGCGGCCGGTGAGCCTGCGAGCGTGGAGCCGGCCGAGGATCCGGAGATCACCCAGACGGGCGGGACCGAGATCCCGAGCAGTGGCGACGCGGCCGAGAGCGGACCGGCGACGGGGAACGGGGCGGTCAGCCGCACACCGAGACCCGGAGCGCGCCCCAAGAAACGGAAACGTTGACGCGCGGCGATCGCGCACGAGGAAGAGGTGGACACATGACGAATTCGGAAACCGCGACGACCGCGGAGACGGCCGTGGATGACGAGGACCGGAACGAGGAGACGACGCCGAGCCCGGCGCCGGTGCGGGACCTCGAGGAGAAGTTGGTCGCCGAGGGCGAGATCGCCGGCGATTATCTCGAGGAGCTGTTGGACCTGCTGGATTTCGACGGCGACATCGACCTCGACGTCGAGGGTGACCGCGCGGTGGTCAGCATCGACGGCGGGGGAGACCTGACGAAGTTGGTCGGTCGCAAGGGCGAGGTGCTGGACGCGCTGCAGGAGCTGACGCGGCTGGCCGTCCATCAGAAGACCGGCGAGCGCAGCCGGCTCATGCTCGATATCGCGCAGTGGCGCAAGCAGCGGCGGGACGAGTTGGCGGCGCTGGGCAGCAAGGTGGCGCACCGCGTGCTGGAAAGCGGCGAGCGCGAGGAGCTGTCGCCGATGACGCCGTTCGAGCGCAAGATCGTGCACGACGCGGTCGCCGAGGTGGCGGGTGTGCATAGCGAGAGCGAGGGCGTGGAGCCGTCGCGCCGTGTCGTCGTTCTCGTTGACTGACACAGTTCTCGTTGACTGACAGAGTTACATCGGTGTAGTTCGGGCAGGCGCGGGTTCGCCGGGAATCCATGCGGAGGATGTTTCACGTGAAACACGCGGAAGTGCCGGCGCCCCCGGCGGCCGTCGCGGCCGTGTTCGGCGACGCCGCCGACGCCGCCCAGAACTATGCAGAAATCCTGGCCGGTGCCGGCGTCGAGCGCGGGCTACTCGGCCCCCGCGAGGTCGAACGCGTCTGGGATCGGCACGTGCTCAACAGCGCCGTGGTCGGCGAGCTGCTGGGCCGGGATCTGACAGTCGCGGACATCGGGAGCGGAGCGGGATTGCCAGGCATCCCGCTGGTCCTCGCTCGTCCCGATCTCGCGGTCACCTTGGTCGAGCCGCTCCTGCGCCGCAGCGAGTTCCTGCGAGAAGTGATCGACGCACTCGGCATCGACTGCACGGTGGTGCGGGGCCGGGCCGAGGAGCCCACGGTGCGTGAGGTTGCGGGGGAGCGGGATGTGGTCGTCTCCCGCGCGGTGGCAGCGCTCGACAAACTGGCCAAATGGAGTACCCCTCTGCTGCGCGTCGGCGGTCAGATGGTGGCGATCAAGGGCGAACGAGCTGTCGACGAGGTGCGCGAACATGGCCGGGCTCTGGCAGCGCTCGGACTCTCCGAGGTGAAGGTGATGACATGTGGCGCCCAATACGTGGATCCGCCCGCGACAGTCGTCGTAGGGTCTCTGACAGGGGAGCGGCACCGCCGGTCTCCTACGGGAAGGAGGCAGCGGTGACGTCCACCGCGAACGGACCGGAACCGGTGCCAGCCGATGTTTCACGTGAAACGTGGGGCTCGCAAGACGCCGACACCCCGATCGGTGCGGAGGCAGCGCGGGCAGTACGGCTCATGCAAGCCGCATCGGACGGACTGCTTCCGAGGCCGGCCCGGCAGCGCATCTTCACGGTGGCCAATCAGAAGGGCGGGGTGGGCAAGACCACCACGGCCGTCAACATCGCCGCCGCCCTCGCACTCCAAGGGGCGCGCACTCTCGTCATCGACCTCGACCCGCAGGGCAACGCCAGCACGGCTCTCGGCATCGAGCACCGACCCGGAACCCCGTCGTCGTACGAGGTGCTCATCGGCGACATCGCGGTGGAGGCGGCACTACAACAGAGTCCGCACAGCGACCGCCTCTTCTGCATCCCGGCGACCATCGACCTCGCCGGGGCAGAGATCGAGTTGGTCAGCATGGTCGCCCGCGAGGGCCGCCTGCGCACCGCACTCGCCGAACTCAAGCACCACGACTTCGACTACGTCTTCATCGACTGCCCGCCGTCGCTGGGTCTGCTGACGATCAACGCTCTGGTGGCCGCACCCGAGGTGCTGATCCCCATCCAGTGCGAGTACTACGCGCTCGAGGGCGTCGGCCAGTTGCTCCGGAACATCGAGATGGTCAAGGCCCACCTCAATCCGGAGCTCAACGTCACCACCGTGGTCCTGACGATGTACGACGGCCGCACCAAGCTGGCCGACCAGGTCGCGTCCGACGTCCGCGCACATTTCGGCGAGAAGGTGTTGCGCACTGTCATCCCCCGCAGCGTGAAGGTGTCCGAAGCGCCGGGCTACGGGATGACGATCATCGACTACGACCCGGGCTCGCGCGGAGCGATGAGCTACCTCGATGCCAGCCGGGAGCTCGCCCAGCGTGGTGCGCCCGGCTCGTGACGACCCACCCTTTCGACCTCCGTTGTAGCGCCGCGACGACCAAAGGACACCTATGAACAACCCGGCACGGAAGCGCAGTGGACTCGGGCGCGGCCTGGCGTCGTTGATTCCGACCGGCCCGGCGGAGGGCGACGAGCCGGCGACCACGGGTCCACGGATGGGCGCCGCGGCCGCCGACGCCGTCTTCGGAACGGCACCGACGGGCACCGCTCCGGCGGTCACGGTCGAAGAAGTGGGTGCGGTGTACCGCGAGATCGCGCCGTCGCAGATCGAGCCCAATCCCCGTCAGCCCCGCCAGGTGTTCGACGAGGAGGCGCTGAACGAGCTGGTGCACTCGATCCGCGAGTTCGGGTTGATGCAGCCGATCGTCGTCCGCGAGACCCCGGGGGGCGGTGAAGGAACGGCGCGCTATCAGTTGGTGATGGGCGAGCGGCGATGGCGGGCCGCTCAGCAGGCCGGGGTGGCGACCATCCCGGCGATCGTGCGCGAGACCGCCGACGACACGATGCTGCGGGATGCACTGCTGGAGAACATCCATCGCGCTCAGTTGAACCCGCTGGAAGAGGCCGCGGCCTATCAGCAGTTGCTCGACGAATTCGCCGTCACCCACGATGAACTCGCCGCGCGTATCGGACGGTCACGTCCGGTGATCACGAACATGATCCGGTTGTTGCGGCTGCCTATTGCAGTGCAGCGCCGCGTCGCCGCCGGTGTGCTGTCCGCGGGACACGCGCGGGCGCTGCTGGCACTCGAAGCCGGGCCGGACGCCCAGGAAGAACTCGCGGCGCGAATCGTGGCCGAGGGTCTGTCGGTCCGTGCGACCGAGGAGGCGGTCACCCTCGCCAACCGGGAAGGTGTCGGGACGCCGACCCCGCCGCGGCGAAAGCCCATTCAGATGCCCGGTCTGCAGGACGTGGCCGAGCAGCTGTCGTCGGCGTTCGACACCCGCGTCACCGTCAGTCTCGGCAAACGCAAGGGCAAGATCGTGGTCGAATTCGGTTCGGTGGACGATCTGCAGCGGATTGTGGAGTTGATGAACTCGTCGACGCCGTGACCGGTCACCCGCGGGAGTTACGTCACTGTGACAGTGACGAGGAGTCGTCGGCCCTCCCGGCGGTTGGATGGCGCAAAGCCGCTGTGCGCGAACTGAATTCGAAGCGGGCCGTCGATCGGCGGCCGCATCTGCACCAGACTGGGCCGCCGAGCCCCAAGCCTTCTATCCTGGAAGGGCAGCCGCGCACCTCGCCGCGGCGGAGACACCCGGGAGCGTAGTGACCGCACGTATCATGCCCCTGCGGCTCGAGGCGTTCGAGCAATTGCCGAAGCACGCACGGCGCTGCGTGTACTGGGAAGTCGATCCGTCGACCCTGGGGCACGAAGACCACCTCTCGGATCCCGAATTCGAGAAGGAAGCCTGGCTGTCGATGGTCATGCTGGAGTGGGGATCGTGCGGGCAGCTGGCCGTCGAGGCCCGCACCTCCGGACAGTTCGACGACGGCTGGGACGACACCGGCGACGAGCCCTGTCTGGGTTACGCCTTCTACGCGCCACCGCGCACCGTGCCGCGGGCGAGCCGGTTCCCGTCCGGGCCGGTGAGCGCGGACGCGGTGCTGTTGACGTCGCTCGGGGTCGAGGCGGGGGAGGCGACCGACGATCTGTGCCGAACCCTGATCAGGGCGGTGGTCGGAGACCTGGTGCGCCGCGGCGTACGCGCGCTCGAAGCGTTCGGCCGGTCGGATGCCGCCGCCGACTTGAGTCTCGGATCCGCGGCACCCCCCGAGGTGGCGCCGGTGCTGGAAGTCCTGGGGGACTGCTCGACGGCGACCTGTGTGGTTCCGAGCGAGCTACTGCTCGATGCCGGCTTCGTCGTCGTGTCCCATCACGCCTACTTCCCGCGGCTGCGGCTCGAGCTCGAGCAGGGGCTGGGCTGGAAGGCCGGCGTCGAGGCGGCGCTGGAACGTCTGCTGGAGAGTGCGCAGCTGCAGCAACCCGTCGGAGCAGGCGCCACGCCGTACGTGTAGTGAGTCGGGTCAGCTGCGGCGGGACTGCTCGACCGACAGCTCGTGAGCGAGCAGTTCGGCGAACGTGAAAGTGCCTGTGGGACGGTCGTTCTTGCCCAGGAGGTACAGACGCTTGACCGCGGCGAGGATGCCTTCGGCGATCGAATCCCGAGCGGCGGGGTCGACGAGGGTGGCGCGGTCACCGGGATTGGTGATGTAACCGACGTCCACCTGCACGGTGGGCATGCGCGTCAGACGCAGCAGATCCCATGTCCGGCCGTGCACACGGCAGTCTCGTAACGCGGTGCGCGCCACGACCTCTCGCTGGATGAAGTCGGCGAGGTTGCGTCCGATCGTGGACACCGACCCGTGCGAGTTACCGAAGTGGAAGGACGCCACCCCGCTCGCCGAGGCACTGGTCTGGGTCTCACACCGGAGGCTGATCATCAGATCTGCTCCCACGGTGTTGGCGACGGCGGCGCGCTCGGCGTCGGAGGGTGCGGCGGTCGCGGGCCGGGAGAGGAAGGTCTCCATACCGATCGCGGTCATGCGACCTTCGAGGCGATTGGCCAAGTCCCACAGGATGTCCGACTCGCTGATCGGACCCGCCGGGCCGTTGGTGATCAGCCCGTGGTCACCACCACCGCGGCCCGGATCGATGATGATCCGCTTACCCGACAGCCACGGGCCGGAGCTGCGGACCAGCTCCTCCTCGCGGATCGCGTGCGGAGATCCACCGGTGACCCGGGAGCCCAGGAAGTACAGGGAGCGCAGGGTTTCCGGTCCGCAGATGCCGTCGGGGTACAGCCCGTACTCGCGCTGGTAGGACATCAACGCGTTGTGCGTCTGCAGACCGAAGTGACCGTCGACCAGCCCGGTGTAGAACCCGAGATCCTGCAACCGGGCCTGCAGCGTCGCCACGTCGTCGCCGTACATCGGCGCACCGAACTGGTGATTGAGCGTGCGGGCACCCAGCCGGTAGGAGGCTTCCTTGAGTGCCCGGTAGGTGGCCTCACCGACGACACCGTCGACGAGTAGCCCCCGGTGCTGCTGGAAGGCCCGCACGGCATGATCGAGTTCGGCATCGAACACGTCGGCTGCGACGTGCCGTCCGGTACGCAGATCCTCGTCGGGATCGCCGATCATGCCGAGCGCGGCCAGAGCGGCCCGAATCTCGGTGACCGCTGCGCAACGATCACCGCGACGCAGACTCGACATGGCAGCATTCTCTCAGAAGGGGAGAGGATTCCGGAAAACCCCAGGGCAGTGTCAGCGCGGGAAAACGGGCCTCAGAGCGCGTCGCCGAGCTCGCGCAGCAGCGCAGCCTTGCCTTTCGCGCCCACGATCCGCTTCACCGGCTGACCGTCCTTGAACAGGATCATCGTCGGGATCGACACCACCGAGAAGTCCCGGGCGGTGGCGGGGTTCTCGTCGACATCCAGTTTGGCGACGGTCAGCGAGCCGGACTTCTCGGCGGCGATCTCCTCGAGGACCGGGGCGACCATCTTGCACGGCCCGCACCAGGTGGCCCAGAAGTCGACCAGCACCGGGGTCCCGCTGGCGAGGACGTCCTGGGCGAAGGAGTCGTCGGTGACCGCGACGGTCGAGGCCCCTGTGGTGGATTCGCTCATTGCCGTGCTCCAATCAGATCACTGTCATCGGTTGTGGTGGAAGTTCTTTCGCCGGGCTCGGCGTGGTCGGCGAGCCAGCGCTCAGCGTCGATCGCTGCGGCACAACCACTTCCGGCAGCGGTGATGGCCTGCCGGTAGGTGTGGTCCACGAGATCACCTGCGGCGAAGACACCGTCAACCGAGGTGTAGGTGGTGCGACCGACGGTCTGCACGTAGCCCTCGTCGTCGACGTCGACCTGGCCGCGCACCAGGTTCGAGCGCGGGTCGTGGCCGATCGCGACGAACACACCGGTGACCGCGAGCTCGGACTCCTCGCCGGTGACGGTGTCGCGCAACGAGATGCCGGTGACCTTCGGATCGCCGTGCACGGAGGTGACCGCCGTGTTGGTCATGAAGGTGATCTTCTCGTTCTGTTCGGCGCGCTCCAGCATGATCTTGGACGCGCGGAACTCCTCGCGGCGATGGATCAGTGTGACGCTGCGCGCGAACCGGGTGAGGAACGTCGCCTCTTCCATCGCGGAGTCACCACCGCCCACGACGGCGATGTCCTGGTCGCGGAAGAAGAACCCGTCGCAGGTGGCGCAGGTGCTCACACCCATCCCCAGCAACTCGTCTTCACCGGGCACACCGAGGTGGCGGGCCGCGGCGCCCATGGCGAGGATGACGGCACGGGCGTGATGGGTCTCGTCGCCGACGGTGACCTTCTTGATCGGTCCGCTCAGGTCGACGGCATCGACGTCCTCCATGCGCAGATCCGCGCCGAACCGCAGCGCCTGCTCGCGCATCTGATCCATCAGCTCCGGGCCGGTGATGCCGTCGCGGAAGCCGGGATAGTTCTCGACCTCGGTGGTGGTCATCAGCGCGCCGCCGAACTGCGAGCCCTCGAAGACCAGGGGGGTGAGCTGCGCCCGCGCGCTGTACACGGCCGCCGTGTACCCGGCCGGACCCGATCCGACGATGATGACGTCATGGATGGTGGACGAAGAGGTCATGAGTACCTTTCTGCCTGCTTTCGTTGAACACCAGGGTAGGCCGGGGTGTTCCCGATGGTGGTATCGGCGGGGCCGCTTGTCCCGGGGTTGCCGCTAGCCGTCCGGCGGCGTCGGTGCGCGCCGCAGCGCGGCGACCACCCGGTCGGTGACCTCAGGCGGCACATCGGGTGCGGAGCGGTCGTCGTCACCCAGCCGGCGCACCCGGGCGGCGGTGGCGTCGTCGAGAAGCCCGGCGTCCAGGTCGGCCAGCAGCGTCGGGGTCAGCGTGGGTTCACCGCTGTCCATCGCCCGAGGCTATCGGACGGGATTCACCGGGTGCGGTCGACCGCGAAGATCGTGAGCGATTCGGCGAGTTTGCCGCGGGCCCGCGCGCATCGGCTCTTCACCGTGCCCTCCGGGATCCCGAGCAGGCGGGCCGTCTCGGCGATCGAGAAACCCTGCATGTCGACGGCCACCACGGCGGCCCGCTGCTCGACGGGCAGCCGCATCAGGGCGCGTTCCACGACGAGTGCGGTGTCGACGTGCGCCGTCGGGTCGGTGGTCCGGCCGAGGCACTCGTCGAGCGGGCTGTAGTCACGGAACTTGTTGCGCCGCAATCGGTCCAGGCAAGCGTTGACGACGATGCGGTGCAGCCAGCTGCTCACCGCCGAGTCGTTCCGGAAGGCGCCCGCTGTGCGGTGGGCGGCCAACAGCGCATCCTGCAGTGCGTCAGCCGCGTCGTCGGGGTTGGCACTGGTGAGGGTGGCCAGGCGGTACAGCTGGCGGTGATGCCGGTGGAACAGCTCCTCGAAGGCGTACCGGTCGCCGGCGACGTGGGCGGCGAGCAACTCGGCATCGGTGCGCCGGGCCTCGTCGTCGTCGCGCGCAGCGCCGGAAATCCCCACAGCCGAACACTAAGTGGCGCCGATGGGGCCCGGACGCACCAGTTTTCGGGTCAGCCCGCGGCGCGCACCGTGATCTCGGAGACGTCCGAGCGGCTCTTGCCGTCGACCTGGCCGAGGGTGGAGATCCACACGAGCACGTTGGAGGTCGGCGCGGCCGGATCCACCGTGATGGTGTTGGCGCCCGGCTTGAGCGTGGTCGGCTTGGTCAGCGCGGTGGTGTCGTCCAGCGATGACGGTGATGCAGAGTTCGACGAGCGGATCTGTACCGCGGTCCCGGTGCTGTTGACGTTCACGGTCACCGAGCCGATGGTGGTGGGCTGCGGGAGCGTGAGCATCAGGCCGACACCGTTCTTGAAGCCGGGGAACGGCGCGGCGTCGCTGTAGGTGTCGGTCGGCCACACCGTTGCCGGGTTCCCATCGATCGCCAGCCCGGCGAGATCGGGCGCATCGGCTTCGCCTTCGGGCGAGAACACCGTGGCGCGAACGGGTTTGACGACCGAGCCGGCGTCGGCGGGGGAGCTCGAGCCCTGTTCCGACGACGGTGCGTTGAGGCCGAGCTCGTCCCCGCCGAGCCCGTTGCCGACGTCACCGAAGATCCGGCTCAGCACGGTGGCGAGCAGGATCACGGCCACGACGATCACCGCTGCGGCGACAGCCAGGCCGATGACGAGCCCCTTGCGCCGGCGGGGTGCCGCGGCACCGGCGGCGACCGGTCCGGGTCCGGCACCGCCCGGCGGGCCGAGTTCGGGACCGTCCACCGGGGCGAGGTGATCGGTGCGGTCGGCCACCGCGGTGGCCTGCTGCAGCAGGTTCAGCATCGTCGAGGCGCTGCGGATGCCGCCGTTCTCCTGCGCCGCCCGCGCGGCGGCGGCCGAGATCTGGAACGGGATGTCCTGGTCGACGGTGCGTGGTTCGACGGCCTGCCCGGCGGCGTCGGTGTCTGCAGCGACCAATCCACTCGGCTCGCCGGTTTCGGGCAGCGGCCACCGGTTGATCAGCAGCGCGTAGAGGGCGGCGCCGATCCCGCGGATGTCGTCGTCGGGCGTGCCCGTCGGCAGCGTGGCCGGGAAGGCCAGCGCCACGTCACCTTCGATGCTGACCCGGATGCGGGCCGGATGGTCGATCGAGAGTGCCACGCCGCTGCGGTGGGCGGCCTCGGCGGCCGCGGCCAGCGACTGCACCGCCCGGGCTCCGCCGATCGGTGAGGGGGAGGTGTCGGCCACCTCGGCCAGCGATCCACCGCGGATCCACTCGGAGATCACGAGGCCACCCGCGCCGGTGCGGACGACGTCGAGGACGCGCGCCACCCCGGGCATGTCGAGTCGGCTCAGCCGCTGCGTGCGGTCGAGGATCGCCTGGACGTCACGCTCGGGCAGGGTGCCGTCGGGATCGACGAACGTCAGCGCCACCTGCCGGTCCAGCGCGGTGTCGAGGGCCTGCCAGAACTTCAGGGTCGCCGGCCCGCCGTGGGACACCAGCAACCGGTAGCGGCCGTTGGCGATGGAGGCGCCGGGGATCAGGTGAAGATCCTCGTCGGCGACGGTGGCGGCCTCCAGGAGTGGTTCGCGCGGCGGGTCGAACGCCAGCGACTCGCGGGTGGGGTCGTTGCTGTAGTCCACGCGCGGTCGCGGCGGAGTGCCTGCGGGAATCGTCTCCGTCGGGCGGTCACCAGCCGGGGCGGCAGGAGCGTCGGGCTCGTCGGGCAGATCGGGGACGTCGGGGCGGAAGTCATCCGCTCCAGACGGTGCATCGGCACCGGACGGTGTGGTGATCCGGGTGGTGGCTGCAAGATCCGCGGGTGCGGGAGAACCACCGGCGGGCGTGTCGCTCACACCAGCTCCTTTCCCTCTGCCGTCCTCGCCGACCATGCCCCGGTGCCCCTGTCCCGACGGCGGCGGAAACTGACGCTGGCGTCGGGCGGACGGCGTGTGATCAGGGTACGTGAGGGCGGGCGTCGGGCGGGGTGAGACGGGTGCCGGAGCGCGCCGCAGCCGCGCCCGGACGGCGGCCACCCCGGCCACCGCCTCGGGCACCTTGGCGGCCAGCAGCACCGCGACGATGATCGGCGCCATCACCACCCCGAGCACCGTCAGGCGCAGCAGAGACCCCACCCCGCCCCACAGCTCGGTCAGGCCCGCCAGGCCGAGCAACCGGTCGATCACGTGGCCGATCAGGCCGGCGGCCAGCGAGGCGGTGATCGTCACGAGGATGGTGCGCACCACGCCGAGGTCGAGGAGCCGGCCGTCCTGCGGGTCGAGGCGCGACCGCAGCAAGAGGTACCCGACGGTCGCTCCGGCCAGGAAACCCAGCCCGTTGGCCAGGCCGAGGTAGCCCGCCACCAGGTCCGGGTCCGCGGTCAGGTGCGGCGCGGCCAGCGATCCCGCGATCTTGACGGTGGTGATGACGACGATCAGCACGATCGGCGTCCACGGTTCCTCGCGGGCGTAGAACACCCGAAGCTGCAGCAGCACCAATGTGTACGGGATCAGCGTGAACGCCGACAGCGTGATCGCCATCCCGAGGTATCCGGCGTCGACCGTGCCGAAGTTGCCGTACGCGAACAGCGCCGTGCCGATGGCGGGGCCGCCGACGGTCATCATCGCGACGATCGGGATGAGCGTGACCATCGTCAACCGGGTGGCCAGCGACAGGTCGCCCAGCACCCCCGGCGTGTCGCCGGCGGCCGCGTTGCGGGACAGGCGCGGCATCACCACGGTCAGCACGGTGACGCCGATGATGCCGAACGGCAGCTGCAACACCAGCCAGGTGTAGTTGTAGATCGCGGGCCCGGAAGCTGCTGCACCGCTGGCGATCTGGTTGCCGACGACCATACCGATCTGGCTGATCAGCACGTAGAGCACCATCGCCAGCGCCATCATCCCGAACTTCTTGAGCCGGTCGTCGATGCCCCACAGCGGGCGCAGGCTGACGTGCTGCCTGCGGATCGCCACGAACAGCACCGCGGTCTGCGCGACCACACCGAGCGTGGTGCCGACGCCCAGGACGAGCAGCTTGGCGTTGCCCATCTGGACCGGGTCGAAGGACAGTTCTCCTGGGACGAGCAGGTACACCCCGAGCGTCAGGATCGCGACCACGTTGTTGACCACCGGGGCCCAGGCCGGTGGACCGAACACGTTGCGGGTGTTGAGGATTGCCTGGAACACCGACGACAGGCCGTAGAAGATGATCTGGGGGAGCAGCAGGAACGCGAATGCGGTGGTGAGCGAACGGTTCACCTGGGGGTCGGCACCGAGCATCAGGTCGACCAGCAGGGGAGCGGCCAGCGTGGAGACGATGGACACGACGAGCAGCAGCGTGGTCGCCAGGGTGAGCAGGCGCCGGACGAACGCCGCACCACCGTCGGCGTCGTCGCGTTCGGCGCGGGCCAGCACCGGGACGAAGATCGCGGTGAAGGTGGCTTCGAGCACGAGGGCGGCGATCAGGTTGGGCAACTGGTTGGCGACGGTGAACGCGCTGGACCAGGCCGCGCCGAGGATGGCGGCCAGCAACACGATCCGGGCGAACCCGGTGAGCCGGCTGACCAGGGTGGCCAGCGCCATGCCCCACGAGCGCGACACCACTGCGGCGTCGGACAGTTCGGTGCGCGCCGGCCGCGCCGCGTTCACCGCCGTCGCCCGTCGTCGTCGTGATACGCCAGTGCCACCTCGATCGGGTCGGGACGGTTGGGGTCGGCCTCGAGGTCGGCCCGGTCGGGCTGGCCCCGGAACCGGTGCCACAGCCGGCGTCCGACCAGCAGCACGAGCACGGCGCCGCCGGTGAGGGTGATGAAGAACAACACCTTGCCGTAGGCGTTGGAGTGCACCGACAGCCGGACCGGTTCGCCGAGCGCCAAGCCGTCGGTGGTGCGCAGGCTGACGTCGACGGCGACCCGTTGGGTGAAGTGCACCTCGATGGGCACCTTGAGCGGCAGATAGCCGGGCGGCAGCACGATCTCGCCAGGATCGGTCACGCTCATCCCCGGAGGGGCGGCGATGACGAGGCGCACCCGGACGGGCACGGGCAGGTCGTTGCGCAGCGCCAGCGGCAGCGGGCTGCGCTCGGTGGCCAGCGTGTACGAGCCTCCCGGATTGACGATCGTCACCGCGTGGAACAGGTCTTCGACGGTGCCGCCGACGGTGGTGAGCCGCTGCTGGGCCAGACCGTTGCGGGCATCGGGGGGCACCGACAGGCTCAACGCCCGCAGCAGGTCCTCCCGCAGGGGCGCGGTGTACTGGGGGCCGGTCAGCCCGGTGCGATCGTCGGTGGTCAGCGCCGAGGTCAGGCCCCACAGCCGGGCTGCGGTGGCGGCGATACCGGAGACCACGCCGTCGTCGAATCGGCCCCGGGAGTCGCCCACCTCGGGCGCAGGCAGGGGGACGCTGCCGTGCACCGCATTGGCTTCGTCGAGCACCGCGCTCAACGGCCGGGGCACCGCCAGCCCGGACCGGATGGTGGTGGCGACCGCGGTCAGCACCGCCGCGGAGTCCTCGGCGGACGCGTCCCACGTCATCGGCGGCATCAGGATCTGCCCGCGGGGCGCGATCGTGGGATCGAGGCCGCGCCACATCAGCGCGCCGAGGGCGTCGAGCCGCCGCACCACCGCCGAGTCCTGCTTCACCGGGATCTGGAGGTTGGGGCTGAGGTACGACGGGGTCTCGGGATCGGCGCCCATCCCGGCCAGGGCCGCGCCGACCGCCGGGTCGAAGGGCGCCGCCACCACGTTGGGGGTGAACCGCACCGGCGCGGTGTCGGCGGTCGCGGGCTGGCCACCGTCGGATTCGTCGGGTCCGGTGAGGTTGGCCGCGGCCAGCGCGACTGTCGGGCCCTGGGCGGAGAGCAACTGGACAGCGCCCGCGGTCAGCGGCCCGTCGCCGACGATGGTCGCGCCGCGGGTCGAGGTGACCCCCAGGATCTGGTCGACGATGTCGGCCGCGCCGGTGGTGGCCGCGGCGGACAGGCCGGGGTCGGCCACCCGGTGTAACGCGTCGAGGTCGGCCTGGGCGTAGGTGGTCGACGTCACGCACATCCGCTGCGCGAGTGTCTTGAGCCGGTTCAGCCAGCCGATCGCGGCCTGCTGGCCGGCGCCCGGATGCGTCGGGGTGGTCCGCGGTCCCGCGTCCGCGGCGTCGTTGACGACGTAACCGTTGGTCATCGCGTTGACCGTGACCAGCAGATCCGGGTCGACGGCCAGGCACAGCGCCCGCCCCACCTCACCGCCGGGATCGACCTGCGGGCTGGTGGCGAAGTCGGCGGCGGCCAGCAGGGTGTCGAGCCGGCCGCCCGCGGACAGGGAGGTGGCGAGGTCGTCGTCGATGAGGCGCACGGGCGTCGTACCGCCCGGGGCGCCGGCGGCCAGCCGGGGCCGGTCCGCCAAGGGCCAGAACATCGTCAGCCCGACCGGACGGGTGGTGTCCGGCGGGACGGCCGAGGTGAGCGTGTCGGTGGTGGTGTCGGAGCGTTCGTCGGGTGGCACACCGACCACCGACAGCAGGAACCGCGAATCGTCGAGCCGGGCGGGTGCTCCGTAGTCGGGAGTGCCGTTGACGTTGACCATGACCGGGTAGACGCCGGGCTGGGTGACGTTCAGCGACGGACGGTCGGGGCTGCGCAGCGGGTAACTCAGCCGGAACGGAACGTCTTGTCCGCGAGCCAGTTCCGGCGCGACGGTGATGAAGTCCGCGACGGGTTGGTACTGGTCGACGTTGCCGGTCAGATCGGTGCGCAGGGCGCTCGACGACCCCACGGCTCCGGCGCGTTCCAGCCGGACCACCACGTCGCGCACCTCCCGGTCCCCGACATTGCGGATGGTGCCGGTGACGGTGACCATCGGGTCGCTGGTCGTGGTGACCACGTCGGGGGTGATGTCGTCGATCTGGACGGTGAGGAACGGCAGCGCGGGGGGCTCGGCGTCCGCGACGGCTGGCGCGACGAGCGGCGCGACAGCCAACAGCAGCGCGACCACCACGGCGAGCAGGCGCGCGGGCGACCCGGTCACGGAGCCTGACCGTAGCCGTTCGTCCGCCGGCCGGACTGTGGATTCGCGGTCGAGTCGGCCCGGCTGTTGCGGGTGTGCGAATGCGTCTGCCCGCGCCGCCGCGGTGTGGTGCGGGGCAGCGGCGGAAGCGCGGCGGGGCCGTCGGAGTGCAGCTTGTCGATCAGTTCGTCGGCGACCTCGGCGAGACGGCGCTCGTCGGCGTAGGCGAGTCGCGATGGCAGTTCGGTCAGGGGCACCCAGGCCACCTCGGTCACCTCGACATCCTCGTCGGACAGCTCCCCGCCGGCGAAGCGCATGAGGTAGTGGTGCACGGTCTTGTGGACGCGGCGGCCCTCGGTGACGAACCAGTAGTCGATGCTGCCCAACGCGGCCAGCACGCTGCCCTGGATGCCGGTCTCCTCGGCGACCTCGCGGATCGCGGTCTGTTCGGCGGTCTCACCCATCTCGATGTGTCCCTTGGGCAGCGACCACAGCATGCGCCCGCGCCGGTCGATGCGACCGATCAGCGCCGCGACCTGCCGGTCCTTCGGGCCGTCCAGACCGTCGATGACCAGGCCGCCCGCCGATGTCTCGTGCACCGTGCGCAACCGCTCGGTGGGCCGGTGTTGCCGCGATCGCTGAGGTTTGGCAGGAGCGCCCGCGGTGGTATCCCGCGGGGCGGTCGGCGCCTTCTGGCGGTGGCCGCCGGTCTGATCGGTGCCCGCTTCGGGGGGACCTGCCGCGCGTCGGCCACGACGCCGCCCGCGGCGCCGTCGTGGTTTTGGCTGCTCGCCGTCCGACACCCAAGCGATAGTAGCTGCCATGAACAGCGGTCCACGCCGCACTCGCCGGTCGGTGACATGCCTGTGACCAGTAGGCTCACCGGACGTGCCTGAGCCCACGTCCGGACAAGATGCCGCCGAGCTGCTGGCTGCTGCGCAGGTGTCGCTGCATCGGCATCGCGAGGTGCTGGAAGGTCTCGGCAGGCTGTTCGCCGAGGCGGGACATTCGCTGTATCTGGTCGGCGGCAGCGTGCGTGACGCCCTGCTGGGCCGGTTGGGCACGGATCTGGACTTCACCACCGATGCCCGCCCCGGGCAGATGCAGCGGCTGCTGGCCGGGTGGGCCGACGCTCTGTGGGACACCGGCATCGACTTCGGCACGATCGGCGTCGGCAAGAACGGCGACCGGCTCGAGCTCACCACGTTCCGCGCCGACACCTATGACCAGGTCACCCGGCACCCGGAGGTCGCGTTCGGCGACAACCTCGCCGACGACCTGGTGCGCCGCGATTTCACCGTGAACGCGATGGCCGTTCAGATCGATCCGGACCGCCCCGGCGGGCTCGGCGACTTCCTGGACCCGCTCGGTGGTGTCGCCGCCCTGCAGGCGCGGGTGCTCGACACCCCGGCCGCACCCGAGGTGTCCTTCACCGACGACCCGCTGCGCATGCTCCGCGCGGCGCGGTTCGTATCCCAGCTGGGTTTCACCGTGGCGCCGCGGGTGCGCCAGGCTCTCACGGAGATGGCGCCGCAGTTGGCGCGGATCAGTGTCGAGCGGGTGGCCGCCGAGATGGACAAGCTGCTGCTCGGCGCGGATCCGACGGCGGGCGTGGACCTGTTGGTGCAGACCGGCCTCGGTGAGGTGGTGCTACCGGAGATCGGCGCGATGCGCATGGCGATCGACGAGCATCATCAGCACAAGGACGTCTACCAGCACTCGCTCACCGTGCTGCGGCAGGCCATCGACCTCGAGGAACCCGCCGGCCCCGACGGTGGCGGCCCAGACCTGGTGCTGCGCTGGGCGGCCCTGCTGCACGACATCGGCAAGCCGGGAACCCGTAGGCACGAACCCGACGGCGGCGTCAGCTTCCACCACCACGAGGTGGTGGGCGCCAAGATGACCCGCAAGCGGATGCGGGCGCTCAAATACTCCAAGCAGATGATCGACGACGTGTCGCAGCTGGTGTACCTGCATCTGCGCTTCCACGGGTACGCCGACGCCGGCGGCACCGGGAAGTGGACCGACTCCGCCGTGCGCCGGTACGTCACCGACGCAGGCCCGCTGCTGGACCGTCTGCACAAGCTGGTGCGCGCCGACTGCACCACCCGCAACAAGCGGCGCGCGGCCCGGTTGCAGGCCAACTACGACGACCTCGAACGCCGCATCACCGAGCTCGCGGCCAAGGAGGACCTGGCCCGGGTGCGGCCGGACATCGACGGCAACGAGATCATGCAGATCCTCGGTATCCCGCCGGGGCCGCAGGTCGGACGGGCGTGGCAGTACCTCAAGGAGTTGCGCCTCGATCGGGGGCCGCTCGACCACGACGAGGCCGTCGAGGAACTGCTGCGGTGGTGGAACGCGCAGCAATAGTCGCGCGTCTGACAGGTATGGAGTATTGCCTGGGCGAGCCCGACGGGTCCGCCACGATGTGGAGTGCCGACCCCACCGCGGACGCCGACGGTGACGGCGTCCTGGACGCGGTGGCCCTCGATCTCGACGACGACGGCCAGGTGGACGACGTGCTGGCCGATGCCGACGGTGACGAGCTCGCCGACCGCGGTGTCCTGGATTTCGGGGGAGACGCACCGGTGGAGGTGACCGACGACGGCACCGGCACGTGGGCGGTGACCGCGGACCGGGTCGCCGCGCTGCGCTGGCTCGGGCTCGACGGCGTGGAACACCCCGCGGCCAGTGCGCTGGTCGATCTCGACGGGGACGGTCAGCCCGGCGAGCGACTGGCCGACGTGAACGGTGACGGCCTGGCGGACCGGGCGTTCGGCACGGGGGCGGCGTGGGCCGACGTGGACGCCGACGGGCGCTGGGACATCCGCCTGGTGGACGCCGACGGTGACGGACGCGCCGACAGCGCCGCCCGTCTCTGACCGGCCGCAGCGGCTCTGCTAGCCGCCGGTGCCATCCCTGCCGGGTCCCGGCGGGCCGGCGAAGGCCTGCGCGATCGTCAACCACTGCCGGGCATCCGGCCCGACGGCGTCGATGTCGAGGTCGGCGCGGGGGCGGCGCTGGGTGACCAGCATGCAGAAGTGTTCGGCCGGGCCGCTGACGCGCTGAGCCGCGTCCTCAGGGCCCCACGTCCACTCCGAGCCGTCCGGTGCGGTCAGTTTCACGTGGAACGGTGCGGACGGCGGCGTCAGGCCGTGCACGGTGTAGGCGAAGTCGCGGGTGCGCACCCCGATGTGGGCGATCGACCGCAACCGGGCGGTGGGTGCCCGGGTCACCCCGAGCGCGTCGGCCACGTCCAGGCCGTGCGCCCAGGTCTCCATCAAACGCGCGGTCGCCATGGACGCCGCACTCATCGGCGGCCCGAACCACGGCAGCTTGCGGCCGTCCTCGACGACGGGCAGCGCCTCGTGCAGCGCGGCCCGGGTGGCACGCCAATCGGCGAGCAGCTGTGCCGGCGCGGTCTGCGCCAGGTCCTCGGCGGCGGCGTCGACGAAGCCGGTCGGATTCTGCGCGGCGTCGGCGACCACGCCCGCGAAGGCCGCCTCGTCGGTGACGGCGAGCAGTGCCACCTGGTCGGTCCACAGCAGATGCGCGATCTGGTGGGCGATCGTCCAGCCCTGCGCCGGGGTGTCGATCGACCACCGGGAAGCCGGCAGCTCGGCGACCAGCGCGTCGAGATCGTCGCTCTCGGCCCGCAGGTCGGCCACGACGGAGGAGGCTGCGGCCATGGCGGCCACCCTAGCTCGCCGGCCTTCGGCTATCCGGTCGGCCTTCTGCTATCCGGTTGGCCTTCGGTGTCGGCCCACCGCCGCGTACACCGCCAGCCCGACCAGGTAGACCGCCGTTCCGGCAACGGCGATCCCGGGCGCGCGCCCGTCGGCCGGGATCACGGCCGCGGCCGCGGCGATCGCCAGGATGAACGCCATCCAGAACAGCGAATCCTGGACCGTGAACACATGCCCGCGCAGTGCGTCGTCGACGTCGACCTGCATCGCGGTGTCGGCGCACAGCTTCACCACCTGCCCGGCCCCGCCCAGCAGGAAACCGCACGCGATCATCACCGGCAGCTGAAGCGTCGCACCGGCCAACTGCACCACCGCGGCGAAAGCCAACGCCCCGATCGGCGTGGCGTAACGGCCCCACCGCCGCACCAGCATCGGGGTGATGACGTTGGCGAGGAAACTGCCGATACCCGCCGCGGCGAGGAAGAGCGCCGCGGTGCCCAGGCCCGCCACCGATGCGGCGTCGGTGTGCCGGACCAGCACCAGCACCAGCAGGGTGTTCAGCCCGAACGCCATCCGGTGTGCGGACAGGCCGGCCAGCGTCGAGGCCACCGCGGGCACCATCAGCACCGTGCGTGCCCCGTGCACCCAGCCGGTGGCCACGGCGTAGGCGACCGATCCGTGCACCGCGCGCTTGCTGTCGTCAGGCCCGAGCATGCGCGGCGGGAAACGCACGGAGAGCCACAGCGTCAATGCCACCGGCAGCACGACCAGGAAGATCACCACCGAGGCCCCGGTGTCACTGGCGCCGAACAGCCACCGGGGCACCAGCATGAAGTTCGCCCCGAAGAACGCGGCGGCACCGCCGGTGGCCGTCGCGATCGAATTCATCGCCACCACCTGCTCGCGGGGCACCACGTGCGGCAACGCCGCCGACAATCCGGAGGACACGAACCGGGTCAGGCCGTTGATGATCAACGCACCCAACAGGATTGGCAGGTCCCCGACACCGGCGGCCAGCAGCACCCCGACCGCGACGATCAGCGCCAGCCGGCCCGCGTTGGCGCCGATGAGCACTGCCCGCCGGTCCCAGCGGTCCAACAGGGCACCGGCGAACGGGCCGAGCACCGAGTAGGGGAGGAACAGCACCGCGAAGGACGCGGCGATCTGCCACGGACCAGCGGCCCGCTCGGTGCTGAACAGCAGCCCGCCGGCCAGCCCGGCCTGGAAAAGGCCGTCGCCGAACTGGCTGACCGCCCGCAGCTCGAGCAGGCGGCGGAATTCGGGCAGCGACGTGACCGAAGCCCACACCGACCGCCACGCCGCACGGGGTCCGCGATCGTCGGGCACAGGAGTCCGTCCTTGGAGAAGTGGTGGAGAGTCGACACAACGTCGCGATCGGTGACCACAGTACAAATATCCGGCCGGGGCCCGCTTGTTCGCCTCCGTGCGGGACAGGTGATGACAGAATGATCCGGTGGCGCAGCCAGAGGATCCGGAGGATCACGTCGCCCCGGCCGCATACCGGGTGCGCGCGGGGACGTTGTTGCTGGCCAACACCGATCTGCTCGAGCCGACCTTCCGGCGCAGCGTCATCTACGTCGTCGAGCACAACGACAGCGGCACACTGGGGGTGGTGTTGAACCGGCCCAGCGAGACCGCCGTCTACAACGTGCTGCCGCAGTGGGTCACGCTGGCGACCAAGCCGAAGACGATGTTCATCGGCGGCCCGGTGAAGCGGGACGCGGCACTGTGCCTGGCCACGCTGCGGGTGGGGGTCGAGCCGGCCGCCGTCGAGGGTCTGCGGCACGTGCAGGGCCGGATCGCGATGGTGGATCTCGACGCCGACCCGGAGGTCATCACGCCGGTGGTGGAAGGGATCCGCATCTTCGCCGGCTACTCGGGGTGGACGATCGGTCAGCTGGAAGGCGAGATCGAGCGCGACGACTGGATCGTGCTGTCGGCGTTGCCCTCTGATGTGCTGGTCGAACCGCGGGTCGATCTGTGGGGCCGCGTCCTGCGTCGCCAGCCGATGCCGCTGCCGCTACTGGCCACCCATCCGATCGATCTCAGCCGGAACTGACGGCTCCCGACGCGCTAGCGGCCGCAGGACAGCGTGCACGCCGCGCAGGAACCGGCACATGCGTCGGCGCTCTGCGCGGCTCGAGCGGCCTGGACACTGTTGGTGCGGGCGACCACCTTGGCGCTCTGCCAGCAGCCCGCGGCCACCGTCGCCAGCGCGCCTGCGACGCACACCAGCAGCACCACCACTGACGTCGGCCGCGCCGCGGACAACGCGACCACGGCGCCGGCCGCCAGCATCACCGCCGCGGCCAGCTGGGTCGGTGCGACCGCGCGTAGCACCTGGCGGACGAAGTCACCGGCGGCGGGGCGGGTGAGCGACCAGACGCCCAGCCCCGCGGTCAGCACGGCGGCGCCGAGACTCAACACAGCGGCGACCATCATGGAATCCGAGGATACGGGCTCGACGTTGGGCCGCCGTCCCCCGGGCGCCAGGCTTCGCCCGGGGGACGACGCCGCTTACCCCTGCAGTCCCAACAGCTGCGGCGGGGCTGTCGCCGCGGCGGGGACGCTGGGAGTCGGGGGAGCCGGCAGCGCCGGCGCGGGCGGGAGGGCCGCAGGTGCGGCCGGGACGGGCGGCACACCCGGCAGGCTCACCTTGAAGCCCTTGACCACCGCGTCGGTTGCGTCGGCGGCGGCCACGACCTGGTCGACGCTGGTGGTGACGGCCAGCGACACCAGGTAGCGGTCCGGGCCGACGGCGGCCAGCACATTGCGCCGCGACGTGTTCAGCGTCATCGCGTTCTCGCGGTACGTGCCTTCGATCAATGACGACGGCATCCCACCGAACTCGGCGAGCGACGCGTCGGTGGAGCGCCACGCCGGCAGCTGCTGGGAGTCGACGAAGCCGTGGCTGATGGCCTCTTTCGGGTCGAAGTCGCCGACCAGTTTGTAGACCACCACCTGGGCGTTCGACGAGTACAGGCCGTTACCACCGACCCGGTCGGCGATCACCGCGAACGCGTCAGGCACGTTCGGGTCGGGGATGTGCTGCCAGCCGCGGGGCATCGGCAGCACGATGTTCAGCGCCCGGAAGTCACTGCTGGACTGCGGCTGCATGGTGACGCCCTTGGCGGCGAAGAAATCGCTCAGCGTGCCCGAGGTGGCCGGCACGATGGTCGGAGCCGGGGGCAGCGCCGGCATGGTCGCCGGGGCGGCGACTCCCGCAGGAACTGCTGCCGCGCCCCCCGTGGCGGACGTCACAATCGGTGCCGCGCCCTGTGACACGACGACCGGCGAGGGCGCCACCGGTTGCACCGGAAGCGGCTGCGCGGCCGCCGTCGGCGCTGCGACCGAGAACAACCCGGCCGCGCATGCGCCTCCCGCCAGAACCCGCCAATGGCGGGCGAATTCGCTCATCGAGTGACGTCCTCCTTGTCCCTTCCCGATGGTCCGGGTCAACCAGACCCGGGTCAGGCGAGAAATGTATCCATGCGTCGGTGGCAGTCACCAGGGCCGGAATCGACCTGGGACCAACCCCTGACGCATCCGCAACGGAACCGAGACCAACCCGTGGCCGGTAGGGCGGCCCTGCGGCGGCTTATACGCTGGTCGCCGTGACCGACACGCAGATCGCCGCCGACGACACCCCCCGGCATCGCTACAACGCCGAGCTCGCGGGGGAGATCGAGCGGTCCTGGCAGCGTCGGTGGGCCGAGGCAGGCACCTTCGACGTCGCCAACCCGGTCGGCGAGCTGGCATCGCCGGACGGCGCCCCGGTGCCCGCCGACAAGATGTTCGTCCAGGACATGTTCCCGTACCCGTCCGGCGAGGGGCTGCACGTCGGCCACCCCCTCGGTTACATCGCCACCGACGTCTACGCCAGGTACTACCGGATGACCGGCCGGAACGTGCTGCACGCGTTGGGTTTCGACGCCTTCGGGCTGCCCGCCGAGCAGTACGCCATCCAGACCGGCACGCACCCGCGCACCAGGACCGAGGCGAACATCGTCAACTTCCGTCGCCAGCTGGGCAGGCTGGGCCTCGGGCACGATGCGCGGCGCAGCTTCTCCACCACCGACGTCGAGTACTACAAGTGGACGCAGTGGATCTTCCTGCAGATCTTCAACGCGTGGTTCGACCCGCAGCAACGCCGGGCCCGGCCCGTCGAGGAGCTGATCGCGGAGTTCGCCGCCGGCACCCGTGAGGTCGGTGACGGTCGCGCCTGGTCGGCACTGAGCGACGACGAGCGCGCGGACGTCGTGGATTCCCACCGGCTGGTCTACCTGGCCGACTCGGTGGTGAACTGGTGCCCGGGGCTGGGCACGGTGCTGGCCAACGAGGAGGTCACCGCCGACGGCCGCAGCGAGCGCGGCAACTACCCGGTGTTCCGGAAACGCCTGCGGCAGTGGATGATGCGCATCACCTCCTACTCGGATCGGTTGCTCCAGGACCTGGACGTGCTGGACTGGCCGGACAAGGTCAAGGCCATGCAGCGCAACTGGATCGGCCGGTCGACCGGAGCGAGCGTGCTGTTCGGCACCGACTCCGGTGACATCGAGGTGTTCACCACCCGACCCGACACCCTGTTCGGCGCGACGTATCTGGTGCTGGCCCCCGAGCACGACCTGGTCGACGCTCTGGTCGCCGACCAGTGGCCCGCCGATGTCGATCCGCGCTGGACCTTCGGTGCGGCCACCCCGCGCGAGGCGGTGACCGCCTACCGGGCGTCGATCGCGGCGAAGTCCGACCTGGAGCGCCAGGAGAACAAGACCAAGACCGGTGTGTTCCTGGGCGCGTATGCGGTGAACCCTGCCACCGGGGAGCAGGTTCCGGTGTTCGTCGCCGACTACGTGCTGGCCGGTTACGGCACCGGAGCCATCATGGCCGTCCCCGGCGGGGATCAACGGGACTGGGACTTCGCCACCGAGTTCGGTCTACCCATCGTGGAAGTGGTTCGGCGGGCAGGAGCGGAGCGGCGCGGGGATGATCTCGGGGATGATGCCGGGGATGATGTTGCCGGCGGCGATGTTTCGACATCGGCCTACACGGGTGACGGCGCCCTGGTGAACTCCGGCTTCCTCGACGGCATGGACGTGACGGCGGCGAAGGCCGCGATGACCGAGCGGCTCACCGCGCAGGGCCGCGGCCGCGCCCGTGTCGAATACAAGCTGCGGGATTGGCTTTTCGCCCGCCAGCGCTACTGGGGTGAGCCGTTCCCCATCGTCTACGACGCGCAGGGCCGCGCCCACGGGCTGCCCGAAGAGCAGCTGCCCGTCGCGCTGCCCGATGTGCCGGACTACTCGCCGGTGCTGTTCGACCCGGAGGACGCCGACAGCGAACCGTCGCCGCCGCTGGCCAAGGTGACCGACTGGGTCAACGTGGAACTCGATCTCGGTGACGGCCTGCAGACCTACACCCGCGACACCAACGTGATGCCGCAGTGGGCGGGCAGCTCCTGGTACGAGCTGCGCTACACCGATCCGCACAACGCAGAAGCCATGTGCGCCGAGGAGAACGAGGCCTACTGGATGGGCCCGCGGCCCGCCGAGCACGGCCCAGACGATCCGGGCGGGGTCGATCTGTATGTCGGTGGTGTCGAGCACGCCGTGCTGCACCTGCTGTACGCGCGGTTCTGGCACAAGGTCCTGCACGACCTCGGACACGTCAGCTCGCGGGAACCGTTCCGGCGGTTGGTGAACCAGGGCTACATCCAGGCGTTCGCCTACACCGACTCGCGTGGTCTCTACGTTCCTGCTGCCGACGTCGTCGAGCGCGACGGCAGGTTCTGGTACCAGGATGCGGAGGTCACCCAGGAGTTCGGGAAGATCGGCAAGAGCCTGAAGAACTCGATCTCCCCCGACGAGATCTGCGACAGCTACGGCGCCGACACCCTGCGCGTCTACGAGATGTCGATGGGTCCGCTGGAGGCGTCGCGGCCGTGGGCCACCAAGGACGTGGTCGGCGCGCACCGGTTCCTGCAGCGGGTCTGGCGGCTGGTGGTCGCCGAGGACACCGGCGCCACGGTGGTCACCGACGAACCGCTCGACGACCAGACGCTCAAGCTGCTGCACCGCACGATCGCAGGCACGGCCGAAGACTATGCGGCGCTGCGCAACAACACCGCGGCGGCCAAGCTCATCGAGTACACCAATCACCTCACCAAGCAGGCGGTCACCGCGCGCGCGGCGCTCGAGCCGCTGGTGCTGATGGTGGCCCCGCTGGCCCCGCATCTGGCCGAAGAACTGTGGGCGCGGCTGGGGCACCGAGAACCGCTGGCGCACGGCCCGTTCCCGGTGGCCGATCCCGCCCATCTGGTCGAGGACACCGTCGAGTACCCGGTGCAGGTCAACGGCAAGGTGCGTGGCCGGGTCACGGTCGCCGCCGACGCGGTGGCCGACACCGTGGAGGCCGCGGCGCTGGCCGACGAGAAGGTGGGCGCGTTCCTGGACGGCCGCACCCCGAAGAAGGTGATCGTGGTCGCGGGCCGGATGGTGAACATCGTCCTGTGATCCGCCGGATCAGCGCGGCCGGACGATCACCTCGTGGACATGCGCGTCGGGCGGTGCGTTGATCGCGTCGACGGTGACCTGGGCGACCGTGCGGGCGCTGAGGAACTCCGCGGGGTCGTAGGCGCGGCCCTCGTAGGCGACGAGGTCCTCCTGCATCGCCGTGGCGATGCGGCCGGGGTGCACGGAGGTCACCCGCAGTGACGGTTCGTCGGTGCGCAGCGAATCGGCGAACGCGCGCAGCGCGAACTTGCTGGCCGAGTAGGCGGCGAGGCTCTTCGAGGCCTTGATGCCGGCGCCGGAGTTGATGAAGACCACGTGGCCGCCCGCGGCGCGCAGTGCGGGCAGCAGCTCCAGTGTCAGGGCGACGGCGCCGATGAGGTTGACGGCCATGGTGGCGCGCCACTGGTCGACGGTGCTCTCCGCGACCCGCCCGGGATAGGAGACGCCCGCATTGTGGATCAGCACGTCGAGTTCGGTGATGGGCTCGACGACTGCGGCCAGCGCGTCGGGGTCGGCGAGGTCGACGGGCCAGGTGGTGGCGCCGTGCCGTTGCGCCACCGCGTCGAGCCGGTCGGACGGTCGACCGGCCAGGAACAGGGTGTGCGTTGGAGCCAGGGCGTCGGCCAGGGCGGATCCCAGCCCGCCTGCGGCTCCGGTGATCAGCGCGGATGGCACAGCTCTCACCCTACCGATCTGCGCTGCGGCCCATCTGGCCGCATGATGGATGACGATGCCCCACGATCCGAGCTTTGCCCCGACCCAACTGGCCGCCCGGGCGGCCTATCTGTTGCGTGGCAACGACCTCGGAACGATGACCACCGCGGCGCCGTTGCTGTATCCGCACATGTGGAGTTGGGACGCGGCGTTCGTGGCCATCGGCCTTGCACCGCTGTCGGTGGAGCGCTCCGTCGTCGAACTCGACACCCTGCTGTCGGCACAGTGGCGCAACGGCATGATCCCGCACATCGTGTTCGCCAACGGTGTGGACGGGTACTTCCCGGGACCGGCCCGGTGGGCCTGTTCGGCGCTGTCGCCCGACGCGCCGCGGGGCAGGCACACCTCCGGCATCACGCAGCCGCCCGTCCACGCGATCGCGGTGCAGCGCATCCTCGACCATGCCCGCCGGCGCGGCCGGTCCACCCGCGCGGTGGCCGACGCCTTCCTCGATCGGCGCTGGGATGATCTGGTGCGCTGGCACCGGTGGCTCGCCGAGTGCCGCGATCAGCGCCAGCACGGCCGGGTGACCATCTACCACGGGTGGGAGTCCGGGATGGACAACTCGCCGCGCTGGGATGCCCCGTACGCCAACGTGATTCCCGGTGACGTCCCGCCGTACCAGCGCGAGGACAACAAGATCAACACCGACGCCAGTCAGCGCCCCAGCGACATCGAGTACGACCGGTACATGTGGCTGGTCGAGGAGATGAAGTCGGTCCGCTACGACGACCGGAAACTGGCCACCACCATGAGCTTCGCGGTCGAGGACGTGTTCGTCTCGGCGATCTTCTCGGTGGCCTGCCAGGTGCTGGCCGAGATCGGGGAGGACCACAAACGCCC
>Ga0247757_10000009_pt1 | contig 143841 bp, 139 predicted proteins | sample UWRJL126311R4_FD_180929 | JGI IMG/M metagenome (GOLD analysis project Ga0247757, IMG submission 180929) | Plant litter microbial communities from Arlington Agricultural Research Station in Wisconsin, United States - UWRJ-L126-311R-4 | ecosystem: Environmental > Terrestrial > Plant litter >...
CGTATGCGGGGGAGGCGTGCTGGCGGCGATGTCACCGTGTCACGGGGCGTGCGGTGGTGGTGGATAAAGTGTGATGGATGGGGTTTGGCGGGGCGTTGATCTGGGGAGGTGCGAGGATGAGCGGCCCGCCGTGAGTCTCACCCCTGCCATGTCCCCTCTCTGCCCTCTCAATCGTCCAATCCGACCGTTTCCCGTCGTCCATGCGCGCGAAGCACAGTCCGTCCGTCTAAGCAGCCTATGAAGGCGTCGTTCAAGCTCATGTGTCGAAGCTTGTAGCAACCGTCACCGCTAGGCCCCATCCATCCATACGTCCACCAGAGCTCATCCATGTTCGAGACCAACGCCTCTTGAATACTGCCAACGTCCTCTGGTAGCTCGGCATCTCGGACTGCCTCTGTTCTTATCTTCCCTCAGCTCATGCCGCTCTTCCTCGACAAGAACGTCTAGTACGCCAAGGTGCTGCCCAGTTTCTGTCGATGACGTACGCCTAGCACGACGACGACAATGCCATGGCACCGCCACTCCCGCGTCCACATCGTGGCGGTATATACGTAGGGTATTTCCTGGATCCCATCGTGATGAGATCCTCGTACCAGGCATCCGGGACGTGTCCGTCCTATCATGATAATAGGGCCCACCAACCGCCATGACCCCGCCACGTCGAAGAAGAGCGACTCCCCTTGCCGTCGCTGCGTTAAGCGTACTGCTCCCCCACGCCTGGGCCCAGGACTCGAAACGCGGCTTCGCATACATAGGCGATCCTCATAAGAATGATAACAACCTCCTGACATCCGAAAAGTCACCTTTGATATGGTACTACAACTGGGCACCCTCACCACCCTCCCAAGTGCCTCAGGACAGGCTGGAATTCGTACCACTCATTCACGGTCTGAGTGAAGCGTCTTCGGACGCAACGTCGAGCCAGCTGAACAGGCTGCCTGATTCGTCAACCCACCTGCTGAGCTTCAATGAGCCGGACGGGACCAGAGACAGTGGTGGGAGTAACATTGAGCCTGAAGATGCGGCCAAGTCGTACATCGAGCACATTGTGCCGTTGAGGGAAGGGAACAGAAAGTGGAAGATCTCCCATCCGAGTACTACGGGGTAGCTACCGCTGAATCCTTAATCGTAGTGTTGGTTAACAAGTTCGTAGATCACCTATGGGCTTAGAATGGTTGCGTAAGTTCAACGAATCATGCTACGAGATCGATAGCGACAATGGATGTCCAACCGATTTCGTGGCTGCTCATTGGTATGGCGCCTTCGAAGGATTGGCTTCATGGCTGGGGACCTTGGACGAGTTCTACAACACCAATTCGTCGCGGGATCCGCCGCTCAAGATCTGGGTCACTGAGATGGCCCTCCCCCAGGCGGATGCGGAAGCAACAGTGCAGATGATGAACCAGACATTGCCTTATCTCGATAGGTTGGACTATGTCGAGCGCTACGCATGGTTTGGTGCTTTCCGCACCGATGATGCAAATGAGTGGACGGGAGATGGAGTCGCACTGTTTGATGACAATGGCGGCTTGACGAAGCTAGGAGCACTCTACATGGGTGGTGATGCCAATGGATTCAGCCAAGGTCAGCAAGGCGAAGGCGCAGGAGCACGCATGGAGGTGGAATGGAGATGGACGTTGGCACTGTTAGTAGTTGCCATGTTCTTTACCGGTTATCTGTAGAGCCCAAATCCACACACGCTTCGTCAAGGTCATTGAACAGGGACGGAAACAGGCCATAGCCTCGAATTTTTATCGACCAGACACCGGTGAAATGTAGACCCAATCATGCTGGAGCTTACATGAAGGTATGAAAATCCCTATGATCATTCGCTCATTGACTCCCCAACCGTGCCCATGCCGTTTCCTTGCTCCCTCGCTAGACGTAACCCCGATTACTCCATCCTCTACGCAGCAGTGATGGCACGGCGGGTCTCACGGCCACGCTGCCTCGAGTTCAGTCGGCGCTCAAGAGTGTCGGAGGACTTCTGGACGGCCTCGGCGGCCTCGGTGAGAATGAGCTCGATGTGGCAAGGGTTCGACATGTAAGGGTTGATCTAGGTGAGTTAGCAAACGCCGTAGGGGTAATATGCTGGTGGAACGTACGCGACCGTGCGCACGGTATGTGCGCCTTCGCTGCTTAGGCGCCTGGTTGACCTGGATGTGCTTGACAACCAAGTTGCTTGTGTCGAGACCCTTGGTGTCAGCGTTGGCCTCAGCGTTCTTGAGCAGACCGATAAGGAATTCGGCAGACTTGACGGGCCAGCGAGCCTTAGAGACACCGAAAGCCTTGCCTAGTATGCTGTCAGCCCCGTATTCTCAGTCAATTTTCGCGAATCCTTCTCGATCCAAGCCCCAGAGCCTCTTCTCATAATCCTGCCTAACGTGTGTATCGCAAAAGAGGTCCACTGTCGACTCACCCTGCGCAGTGCGGCCGGTGCTGCCGGCGTACCGCCTCATGGGAACAGCCTCCTTATGCTCGAGCACATTGTTGAGAAAGGTGAGGGCGCGCTCAAGCTTCCATCCGTTGATAGCCTGCGCAGTCTCGCGGGTGTTCTTGAAAGAGGTGCGGAGGTAGCTGCCGCGAGCCCTGGCGGACTTTGCGTTGTCGATGGAGGTGTCTGCGTAGCGAACCTGCGAGCGCAATTAGCATGCACCGCAGCATCCGGAATATCCAACTGGCGTACCATCGTGATGTGCGGCGGATGTTGTCCTGCGTGGTTAGTTGAGGTCGTTCGTGTGTCGAGTTCGCAAATTCGACGCGGTTGTGGGCGGTGCCAAGACTGCTAGTGCTCGGAGGCGAAGCGCCGAAAGCTCCGTGGAAATTTTCGCGAGCGCCAAAAGTCGAACTTCAAGCTCCAAGCTTAAGCTCCACTCAACAACCCAACCCCACACATTCGAACGCGAACACAACTCGAAATGGCATTCACACCCAGAGGCGGACGCGGCGGCGGTGGCGGCGGTCGTGGGGGCCGTGGAGGATTTGGTGATCGTGGTGGTCGAGGAGGAGGACGAGGTGGCCGTGGTGGTGGCGCTCCTCGAGGTCGCGGTGCTCCTCGAGGTGGTGGTCGCGGCGCACCGCGCGGTGGAAGAGGAAGAGGCGGTGCCAGAGGTGGTGCCAAAGGCGGAGCGTAAGTACTCCATGGTAGACTTGGACTATAGCTCATCGTTACCAGATCCGTCATTGTAGAACCCCACAGGCACAGTGTGCGTATTTTTTAAACCAGTATTTTCTGATTATTAACGGTTCATCTAGGGAGTCTTTGTCGGCCGCGGAAAGGAAGACCTACTCTTGACCAAAAACCTGACGCCTGGCGAGTCTGTATATGGCGAGAAGCGTATTAGTATTGCGAATACTGCTAAGGATGACTCCTCCCCAGCCACAACGACCGAGTACAGAGTTTGGAATCCATTCAGAGTGAGAAAGATCCTCTTTTACTGTCTCTTCAACAGCTAATTCCATATCAGAGCAAAATAGCTGCCGGAATCCTGGGAGGCCTGGATGATATCTATATCAAACCAGGCAGTAAAGTGCTCTACCTTGGTGCAGCATCTGGAACCAGCGTATCCCATGTTGCGGATATCGTTGGTCCTGAGGGTACAGTATACGCTGTCGAGTTCTCCCACCGATCTGGGAGAGATCTTATCAATATGGCAACTCATCGGACGAATGTCATCCCAATTGTCGAAGATGCAAGGCATCCATTAAAGTACCGTGTTTTGGTTGGCATGGTGGACGTAATCTTTGCAGATGTCGCCCAACCTGGTACGTATGATCCCTGGAACATAGATTCTAGGATTTGCTAAAAAGATGACCAGATCAAGCACGCATAGTCGGACTCAACGCGAGCCTGTTCCTTAAAGTGGGCGGAGGCATCTTACTGTCCATCAAAGCCTCTTGCATAGACTCCACAGCCCCACCAGAAGCTGTGTTTGCTTCAGAAGTTAACAAGCTAAGGGAACTAGGTATTAAACCAAAGGAGCAGTTGACCCTCGAGCCCTTCGAACGTGATCATGCAATGGTCGCAGGTACTTACCAGAGATCCACGTAAAAGCAACTATTCAAGGCTTGGGCACTTTACGAAAAGGACGGGGACTGTCAAGCGCCTAATTTCATATAGGATGGCGTTCATGGCGCTAGGAATGGCGATATTGTCTTGATACGGGTCTGTGACGATATACCATCAGAAATGATTTAAACTATAGTTGATTTTGTGTTAACATGTGAGCCCAACGATGCCCTTGCTTCCGTCTTATCCAATCCTCTTGGCATCCTAATTGTGGAGGCAATGGACGGATTACACACCCTCCAAGCTTGCGAAGATTGATTGGCGATGTGAATGTTAAGCATCACAATATATTAGTCAAACCCAGCCAGGAGATCACACCGGTACGAGGTCATCACGTCGCTAAAGTTGTAGTTCTTCATGTCCCATATCCCGGGGTGTATAAACGGGAACGCCTTGCCACTGCACTCGTTCTCCCTGCATGGCCATTAAATTAGCCTCAAAAAAGGACGAAAACAAGATCGACATACGGATACACAGCGCAGAATGTCCCCTTGTCCGGTCCAGCCGAAGAGATCTTCTTAGTGAAATCATCCGGCACGTTGTCTGCTCACGAATCAGCAGGTATTATAAATGGAGAAGAGGGCAAAGTACAGCATCGACCCAGTGTGGCTTCGAGGTTCGTGCAGGTGCCTTTCCAGCCAGCGTCTTGACAGATATAGAGATGCGTCGTTTGTTTTGGGGCGTCGGCGGGAGAGGGAAGCGCGAGGACGGTGGGGATCACAGTGAAAAAAAGAGCTGGTTTCATGGTGGGGCAATGGCAGCTTCAGAAGGGGCAAGGAGGAGGTAGAGACGGGGAGACCGAGAGGTCGGAGGAAGTAGTAGTGATTGGTATCCCTTGGTACGTGGCGTGCATTCCTCGAGTTATGCGTCATCCTCACGGAAGCACAACAACCAGGCACGAGGTTTTCGATACTTGTATTAGAAGGCCCTCACAAGCCCTTATTTTTCTCTATCGTTCTGCTCGAAACACTCTTACGAGGGTCCTCAAGGGGGTAGGATGGCAACCGACTTTCTTGTTTGTATGAGAGTAGCCCCATCGGCGTGTTAGAGGTTGCAGTGCGCGTCCATTCATTACTTTAAACTAAGTAATATGAATTAGGGAATGAATGATGTCTTGATATGGTACATGAAATCTATCTAAGCTTCTATCTAAGTAGGCCCGAAGGCTTGATGCAGCCGGTGGTATTCCAACTCGGGTTGACTAAAGCGTACTTCCGCTTCTGCTAGGTATAATGAAAATCTCGTGCTGTCTTCCTAGATACATATAGTCCTACAAGGTACCTCCGCAATTCTATAGAACACTCAATAGTACAGGGCTCTCGTCTAAGGCGACGAGAGTAAGAACCGAATCCCCTTTCCGCCTGCCGGCTGGCGTCAGAGAGTATTCCAGTTTCGTATCTTCCGGTTGATTGTCCGATTCGAAGAGTCCATGTTGTCAAGGCGTTTGAAGAATTATAAGTGGATACGTGGATACCATTAGGTTAGCCACCTTCGCGCGTGTTTTTGTCTCCTTCTTCTACCCGCATGCTGCTTCCTCGTGTGTTCCCTTTAGATGAAATCATTGTATAGCCAACTGAAGTGGTTTTCGTAATGCTTTGTATTATGTTGAGTATATTGGATAAGTCGTTGTGTTCCGGCGTATGACGGAGAAAAAGAATTCGGGAATAAAGTATTGCGCTGAAGGGTCACTGTTCAGATCTGCAAAGTGTTAGAATTTAACATAACCCTCTATATGGGGCTAAGTACTTACGATAGATGCTGCAGATATATATTAAAAATCCAGTTGGCAATGGTATGAATATGTGCGAAGAACCGCGGTGGCGATGGTAGGAATAATGCAGGAAACCCACCGAGTACTTATATTCATAAAACTCTCATTCACTGAAAGACTATTGAAAAAGTATCATGGGGCTCTTTTGGGGCTCTTTTTGAGGCTTAGTTGTGGCGCAACACCTCTGAGAAGCCCTGTGGGCAAAACTCACCGGCTGCAGCCTTCTCACCGGCAGCGAAATCCCATCAGCCTCACCTGGGTCGGTATCCACAAAAGGCAATTTTTGGTAGCCTGCAGGCATTAAATAAAATGTAGGCATGTTCGCCTTCGTTTCAGCTCGAAAATTGAAATCACTGCCACTCCTAACAGCCTAATTGTTCTGACATTCACCGCACTTCACAGGCAACCGAATGTCTTCGCCACACTCAGCTTGTTAAGGCTTTCAGGCGTCAAGAGCGTTGTAGCCCAAGGTATAGTTGGGCTTGAAGAAAACGATCAGACAGTGCATCATGGATTGCCGAAGCAACCACTTCTGCTGCGCCCACAGCAGCCCCAACAGTGAGTTTTTGTCTGTGAAGACACGTCAGCTACAGATTCTGATGAAAGATCGAGCTCACTATCCATCACTGGCTTGTACGCTTTCTTCTCTACTTCTTTAATTGGATGCAGTGATGCTATCATATTCCCCAAACTATCGACCTCACTCGCGCCATTTGCCTTTTAGCCAATAGTATTCATCCTAGGCGCACTTGATCTTCGGTCTTATGCCTGTAGTTCACGTGTAATCCAGGTTTACAGTGGCGATTCCAACGCCGAACAACATAAGCTCGAGCCCCCATGCTCTCGTTATTCCTTCTACGGCTGCTTTAATCGCACTATAAGGAACCTACTTGGGCGGACTCACATAGCCTCCGTAGCTGCCAACATTGATTATGCGACCCTTTGTACGCTTGAGCATAGGAAGAAACGCGCGGATCACAGCGACGTAGGCCCAAGAGTCAAGCTCGAAGATGCGGCGCGCATATTAGTCATAGGTCAGTTCCATGGGAGAGATCATGCAGTAGCTAGCATTCTTGATCACGCTAATGAGTGTATTAGATGTTTCGTCAAGGCCGGAGCCGGGGTCTGACAGTGTGTTGGCGATGGACTTGACGGCCTCGAAGATCGAGTCTACAGAGAGAGCGTTTACTATGGAATGAATGGAACCGGCGCTGGGTTTTTGTTTAGCCATATGCACGGTGTGGGCTGCCTCCTGGATGTTAGGGATTTCGGATGAGTCCTTTAGGGTGACGAGGACCGTGTAGCCTTTAGATGCTAGGCTGAGTGTGTTTACAAGATCAATTCCTATCCTTATCATCAATTTGTGTCTGCTGCGTGAGGGTTCCAATTATACCTTGACTTGTACCTGTGACGACGACGCTGGGTGCGTGCTGGCTCTCATCCTTTCTCTTATGCGGACTCGTGTGTCTGTGGCTTTATTTCACCAGAAAAACGCATACAAAAAATGTCCGCTGGTGTAATGAGCTGCGAAACCGAGCCATCCTAGGACACGATTGAGGACGATCGTGCTCCTAGTGAATAGATCAAGCGGCTTGTTAACCATAGTTGATTTCACGATGTAAAGTATATAGGTAAGCTAGAATTAGATCGGCGGCTCTTATGGAGAGATTCTTTCAAATGCCTGTTACTGACGGATTGGAGGGGTGAGGGCTTCACAGAGTGATATGCGAATGTTTGCGACCTTGGAAAATGAGCCCGCTTCGTATGTATCATCAACTGATAATGGAAGGGGCTTGACCTAGGATCTAAGCAGCTTTTGGGGCAATTAATTAGCTACAAGGACTTCATTACTCGTGATTTGTTATTGTAGATATGCCCACAGGTGTGCTCCTGTGTAAACGCAAAGGCCAAATGCATGACCTTGAGGACCCCGGCATGAGGGCTAAAGACATGAAAAAGCAAATCAAAGTGCTACAAGGTCTTTCAAAAGGAGGTTGATTTGTATGAGAGAAAAAAGTGAAAGAGATTTCATGGCCTTTTCACATTAATGTATTGCTGGCTTTTTGTTTCTGTGAGAGGGTGTGGTAGCAAAGAAGCTGCCTGGCTGGAGCTATCGATAAGCCCTGCCAGCTGTTCAGTTGACCGGAAAAAAGCCTTGTGTGATTCTAGCTGCCGAAATATTCAAGAGGCTTATTAAGGGACTCTGAAAGTAATTCTTGAGAAGATAGGTCGGATACAGGCCTGCACGAACTGTTTCGTCATGTTTCATAACTGTAAATCTAGTCACGTGATTACGCATCCTTAGCGCCAGCCAAATCGCGTAATGAGGCAAGATGAACGCGTCGTCGTTGCTTCGAAGACAAAAGTCAGCTCCTCAACCACAATACCACTCTCCTTGTCACGCGACTTCTTATAAATGGCATAATCGGTTTACAATCAAGTGCAGATGATTTACAAACCATTCCGCCCGCCGTCATTCGTCCGACCAGGCTCCGACAGCATCGAACCACCTGCGAAGAAGCGCCGCATCTCCACAGATGCACCTTTGGCGAGGCAGATATCTAGCGAACGGAAGCCGCTCGCCGCCATAAACAGCACCATATCTCAGCTACCTTCAACGTCCAGCACGGAAGAGAGATATTATATGGTGCTGTGGCGAAAGCACACGACTAAGAAAAACAAGACTTGGGATGGAGATGGCGTGCTCGCAGTCGTTGGTGGTGTGGGCACTCTAACAGATAATGATACAGGGAGAGTGTTGGGAAAGGGGGCTTGCTCTAGGCCGCTTCTTCCGGGTTCAGCCCTTTCGGTGGGAGGCAAAGAAATCGAGATTGATGGTGTAATGGAGAAAGCAGATTACCTCTCTGGACGAACGTTCTTGGGTACAGCTTCTACAGCACCAGTGGAACCCCAAGAGCGCGTCGAATCCGGCTATAAACTCCTATCAACAGGAGCAGCGAAGCAACGAAGGGACACAGCAGCAGGCTCCGGCACGATTGCAAGAAGTGCCAGCGGTGACGCTCAAGAAGGCGATAGAAACGTGCTTTTGAACCGGAAACCTGCTACTCTCGGAAAGAATTTCAAGACGCCGTTGACTTCAAAAGCTGTACCAGCTCAGAGCAAGACTTCGGCGCCTGTCCCACGACATGACCCGAACCAGCCTAATGCTCTTCTTATGAAGAGGCCCAAGCTTTACCCTAAAGGAAAGCAGATTGTTGACGTTGTCGTAGACCCCACCCTTGGTAAGCATTTGCGAGATCATCAACGTCAGGGCGTACAATTCTTGTACGAATGTGTCATGGGGATGCGATGCGAAGGCGAGGGTGCTATTATGGCCGACGAGATGGGCTTGGGCAAAACGCTTCAAACAATTACTCTATTATGGACGCTCATGAAACAAAACCCAATTGCCGACAGTCCACCAGTCATCACCAAGGCTCTGATCGTCTGCCCCGCAGGCCTTGTTGAAAATTGGCGACGCGAATTCCGCAAGTGGTTGGGCAATGATCGTCTCGGGATCTTTGTTGCAGATGGGAAGAACAAGAGGATTACGAATTTTACCATGGGCAAAGCATATAATGTCATGATCATTGGGTATGAGATGCTGCGTGTTGTTCAGGACGAGCTGAAGAAAGGGAGCATTGACATCGTCATTGCAGATGAAGGGCATCGCTTGAAGACAGCCAATAACAAGGCAATGCAGGCTATTCAATCTCTCAATACTGAGAGACGTATCATTCTCTCAGGCACACCGCTCCAGAACGATCTCGGAGAGTTCTTCACTGCCATCGACTTTGTAAACCCTGGCCTTCTAGGAAACCGATCAGCCTTCAAACGCGGATTTGAAGGGCCTATTATGCGAAGTCGGCAGCCTGATGCAAGCGAGTCCGAATTGGAAAAAGGCGAAGCTCGATGGAAGGAACTTGTCGCCTTAACCAGTCAGTTCATGATTCGAAGGACGGCAGAAGTTTTATCGAAGTATCTACCGCCCAAGACAGAACATATTGTATTCTGCAAGCCAACTCTAGCGCAGGCTGCTGCCTATCGAGGTATCTTATCTTCCCCAATCTTCGCAGTGGCCTTGGGCAACACGGATATGGCACTCCAGCTCATTAACGTGCTTAAAAAGATCTGCAACAGCCCTGCGCTTCTCAAGTCCAAGAAAGACGCAGATGATACACCTTCAGAGATGTTGCAGTCCCTGCTACCGCTGATTCCGCCTCACGTTCTCAACTCAAATGCTTCAAGCACGAAGTTGAGAGTGCTGGACAGCTTGGTTCATCGTATATACACGAAAACGGAAGAGAAGGTTGTTATTGTCTCAAACTACACTCAAACACTGGATATGATTGAACGCCTTCTCACCTCACTGTCTTACTCGTACCTCCGCTTGGATGGCAGTACGCCAGCGAAGAACCGCCAGACGCTTGTCGAAAAGTTCAACAAGTCGTCAAAAGCCACTTCTTTTGCCTTCCTACTCTCCGCCAAGTCTGGTGGGGTAGGTCTCAACTTGATTGGTGCTTCTCGCATTGTCCTTTTCGACATAGATTGGAATCCGGCCACAGACTTGCAAGCCATGGCGCGGATCCACCGAGATGGCCAGAAGCGACCGTGCAAGGTATATAGATTTCTTGTGCAGGGTGGCTTGGACGAGAAGATCTTCCAGAGGCAAGTGATGAAGATGGGTCTTGCGAATGCCGTCGTCGACAATAAGGCAAGCGCGTCGTCTTTTTCCAGGGAGGAGTTAAAAGATTTATTTCGATTGGATGAGAGGGAGACGTGTCAGACGCACGACTTGTTGGGCTGTGAATGCGATTGCAAGGGTTCCCCTGAAGTCAAGGTCACGGACTTGGATGGAAGCTTAGACGTGGAAGAGAACGATGACGATAACGACGCATATTCTGGGTTACAAAGCGCAAGACAAGTGAACATGGAGGAGCAAGAAGCGCGGATTAAGCATCGCCAAGCGGCTAAGCAACCTAAATTGACGATGCTGATGGAGTATCGTCATATCGACACAAAACACGTCCGCAACATGGTAGATGCTGAAGAGAGTGACTTGGTAGGAGAAGGCACTGAAGAAGAATTGGATGTTGATGAACTAGCGCTGGCAGTAGATGACGACATCTTTTTGGACCTGCTGAAGGAGAAGGAATGCAAAGTTGGATTTGTTCTTACCAAATCAACTTCATGAAGAGTAAAGCGAATTGGAAGTCGGGGGCCATAGGAATTGGGCCGTACGATGATTCACATGTATTTGCATTGATGCATAGTCAGGTTATATACTCTGAATAGCCTCAGCAACTATCGTAACTCTACTCGTCCTTGGAAAAGTAACCCAGATCTCCACTCTTTGCCCCCATCTCCACCAGCCCTTCCCTCATTTTCTGTGCCCGCTTCGCCATCTCTGGATCGAAGTCATGGAAGTCATACTCCTTGGCCCAATCCCCAACGCCATGCTGCAGCACATTACGCGCGCGCTCCGCACTCCCCAGCGTTGTCCCGATGCTCCCGTGCAGCGTCATGCGCTCCTTCTCCGGATCATACACGCCCCGATGCAAAATATTGTTATTGTAAAACGCCACCTCTCCAGCCTTGAGCTGCACGACGACCTGGCCCGGCAGCTCCGCCTCGTACGGGTCCGCCTCGCGCTCCGCCTTAGTCCTCGCCCGCTTGTGACTCCCCGGCACGACGACCAGGCTCGCGTCGTCGTACAGCGCGAGATTCCACTGCGCGTGAAACGCAGGCTTCGCGAGGCGCTCCAGCTCTTCCTCGTCGGTGGCCCCGGCGGGTATGTCGTCGCGGTGCCAGCGCAGGCTGAACGCGCGCTCGGGGCGCACGAGCATGTTGTACAGCTCTAGCGTGAGGTGGTCTTCGTCGCAGCCAATGAGCGCAGCGACGTAGTGCAGAAGCTCGGCATCGAAGTAGGACTTCGCAAAGACGAGGTGCGAGGGGTTGGAGGGATGCAGGAGGTGCTGGACGCCCCAGATGCCCGAGGAGGGGTCTGCGGGCCAGGGAGGGAATTGCTTGGGGAGGGTGCGGATGTAGGGCCATGAACCGGCGCGGGCGGTGGCGGTGAGGGAGGAGGCTGCGGAGCGGAGGGTGGGGAGGTCGAAGGTAGGGAAGAGAGAAGCGGGGAGGACGACGAAGCCATCACGGTCGAGGGCCACGCGGGCAGCGGTGTAGGGGTCCGAAGTGTTTTTTGCAGCGGGCATGGTGTTTCAGTCTGGATCTGTGGTGGAATCGACAGGCGGGTGGGAGAGGCGAGGCATAGAGATTTGGCGGTTTATGAAGAAGGGCGTGGGAGGAGAACGTGGCATCAAAGTGTATCTTCCATGTAACGTCACGTCGTGGAGAGGAGGAGGTGGAGCTGGGATGGCTTACCCCACCACATACCTCCTAGCACACACTAGCCTACATGGGAGGCCTGCGAGCCATCCCTCTTGGAAACGTAGACTGTCCTTCAATTGTTGCAACTGAGGGTAGCATGAGCATCAAAGACGCGTCACTTAGCTATGCATGGATAGATGAAAGTTGCACTTGCACGTCGCGTAAATGAAGAGAAACCGATATTAATTTGGCATTTATCCAGACTAGCCATTCCGAAAACCTACCATTCCCAAAACCGAATTGGAAAAGTCAAAGATGCATAGACAAATGCAGTTACATTATACAAATGCTCGTATGCTATTCAAAAACAAACTTGGACGAGATTGGCCGACTGCACCTCATGTTCGTTGAGCAAAAGTCAACAAAACGTATTCATCTCGGAGCAACACGGTTTACGTGCGTTATTCCTTTTGAATGGCTCAGTGAGGTCGACGATCGGTAAGAAAATGGTCGGAAAATCAAGGGTATGGAACAATGAAACAAATAGTCTAAAGTTAGACAAGAAAGACCCAGCAATTATCGTTATAAGAATCCAGACACAAGTGTCTCGGTAGCGGAGTATGCTCGAGCTGTGTTCGAATTGACAGAGTTCAATCCGTGTCTGTTGAAATATTCCGGGTGGTTAGCATAGCTCAGGCGGATTAAGGGAGCATGGCAAACGCACCTTAGACCTGGGTAAACAGCATTAGGGTGTGATGTTTGGTGGCCAAGACTCATCCTCTTCCGCACTGAGGAATTGATCCTCGTCTTCACTCAACTCGTCGTCTGCCTTCGGAACCTTCGGAGGTCTTGGTACCATGAACTCTCTAATACCCGGAACAATACTTGCTGATCCAAGGATAGATCCGCTCTTCAACATGGCCAAATCTGGACCAGCTACCGCCCATACCAAATTGTGGCGTTTTGGGAACTTAGAATAAAATGCAGATGCTCGTATCTTGCGCCAAACACTCCAATCTCGTCGAAGATATGGAAACACCCATGCGTTGATTTCAGGCGGTCCGGTTTGCTCTGGAAGAATAGACAGGTATTTCCTTGTACATTCATCATAGATCTCGTCCCATTCCTCAGAGCTAAGGTTTTTTTCACGACCATTGTTGCTATGACAACGATCTAGGTATGTGCGCTCCAAGTCCTTGAGCTTCCCATCAAGTATCTCGAGCTCTTGTTTTATTGCCTCGCTACCAGTCCCTCGAAGAATGATATATGGGTATTTAAGATCATCGTCGTCGCTAACCTTTTCAGGGAATGCATTACCAACCCTTGCCAATGTGGTTACATTATGCTTTCGGAGTATGCAAAAGAATAGATAATCCAACGGATTGCTCTCATTATACCTATATGTCTTGACACGGTTGTTGTCAGATCTGCCGCGGTCCTTGAAGTTTTCGCAGTCCTCCTTTGCCTGCTTGTAAGCTGGCTTTGTAAAGCTTATGCACTTCAGGTCTTTTTTTATAAACTTATTGTAGTCGGCATTTGTATAAACATAACCATTTTTCGGCGCATCGACAAGCAGGTCATGTACATCGTACAACTTCTCCAGACGGTATGACTGGATCCGGTTCTCATGATACGCTACAGTTTCTGCCAGATTCGTAGCTTGACCCAAGAGTGACTTAGACATACGTAGCTTCACCGCCTCCTGGAGTAGATTGTCTACCGTGGACAAATTTTGAACGTCCATGATGTCGGCGAGTCTTCTCGTATCTTTCCAAATACCATATTTGGCAGGGTCCGGCGTTTCAACCGGAAACGGTGCATTCTTGAATGGCTTGACTAGGTTCTCGTCCCAGCAAAGCCAGAAGGTGTCGCCGTCGTAATCGCCCCCCTGGAGTCTTCCTGCTAGTGGAAACTTGCCCTTGGCCGGGAATACGACAACGTCGACAAGATGCGACAGCTCCTTTCGGTAGACAGCATGAACTCGTTGAATGTCAGATCGACGACATGCTGGCTGCCGGGCCACTAGAATGTCACCTTCTAAGGCCCTGAAACGACTACCGGTAAGCTTGTCTTCAAATAGAGAGGAGAACTCCATGTGGACTTCGCCAGGAGCTAGGACCCCACATGGGTCGGCAATACCGTACACATTTGTCGACTTTGAGAGTGGCACCTTTAGTTTGGCTTCCATCCAGATCTGGTGTTTTCTAATAGACGTATACAAGCAATTGGCTAAGTAAGGCTCTGCATTTGGAGTAAAACCACTCTCTAACATGTTCTTGATTTTGCGAGGAAGGGATCGATATATTTGAGCATCCTCGGTATCATACGAGAACGAACCACGCTGATGGAGCCAAGTGTATAACCTTATAGGACTGGACAAAACCTGTATCAGCTCCTCTCTTTCCTCGTTGAGGTGTTCAACGATGATGTTCTCAATTGTCTGTAGGTGAACTCCTCTGTCGACTAAGATGGGGATGAAGGAGATGTGAAGATTTGACGGGATTGGCTTATAAGTATATTTTAGGAATTCGAATGTGGTCCGAATAGGATCGCCCGTCTCGGATATATCCTCGTCATGGAAGGGGAATTTTAATTGGCTCTCTGTTACTTGGATCCATATGTCATTTGGATCACCGTCCGAAGGGTCGCTGGAAATATACCACATTCCTTTGGCACCCCCGATACGGCCCTGAAATGCACTGGGAATAGGGTCCCTACAGCCAGTAACTTCTTTATATATTGTCCAAATTTTACGAGCCGCACCGATGGAGATCATTGCACAACCATCATTCATGACCGCACGCGCTGGGTAAGATGTTGGCCAGATAATAGAGCTATTTTGATCGTTGAATCGTTCGTCTTCGGCGCTTCCATCTGCGAGAGTATCCTTGACACGCCGGATCTGGGAGAACTTGAAGGCAAGTGTAGGAATCGTCCTGGACAAACCAAGATCTACTCGAGAGAAAGCTTTAGAAAAGCTTTGGTCTTTGATCTTCTTGAATGGGAAAAACCAATTCAACATAGCACCTACCTCCATTGGGTTATCGATGCCAATACCCTCTGTAGCAAATAGGACTATCCGCTTATCAGTGTTACCAATGCTATTTTTTCGCTGCAGCTGTTCGATATGAAATGCTCTCCATTTCCTACCGAGAAAAAAGTGCGTGCAGCCAAACCACAATGCCCAATGCTTCTCGATGTTTTCAATGTCCTTTTTGACTATTCGGGATGGCAGACCCTTTTCAAAGTCCTGAACATGCAGATAAAGAAATCGATCAGAACCGAATTTCCGTTGCAAACGACATGAAAGTTCTCGCGCAATCGGATTCAGTTTTAGTTTGAAGGCGGCCCCTCCTGGTTTGGCCGCCAGGTCGTATTCGATTTTGCCTTTGAATGTCCAATTTTCGAAATTCTTTTTCGCAGCTGACCAGACCTTTTTTGAGTCACGATGGACATCCGTAACCTTGAGGTTATTGCATATAGTTCCCCAAAAATTGGAAGAGTCAGCGACAGTTTTGGTGTTTATCCCATGCATGACTTGAGAGATCGTCAACCCGTGTTCGATCGCTACACGACAACACATAAAATTTATAAAGTAAGGAAACTTTTTGCAAGAATTTGGTAACTGTTCTGTAAAAAGATGCTGTTTCGGAATATCTCTAATATAGTGGGGAATTTTTGATGGCGTGTCGAAAGCTGGCTGTGAGTTCGACGACCGGGATTCTGTATGGCCTGAATGTGAATTCTGGTTAGCCATGTATCTAGTCGCATTGTTGAACGGAGAATCTTCCGAAGAAGGCGGTTCCATAGGTCGTTGAAGTCTACTAGACGAGCGATTTGATTGGACGGCCTCCAGCCTCTGGTGTTCTGGCACGCGCGGTGGGGCCATAGCAGCCTCCGATTCGACTCCGCGCAAAGTCTCCAGCATAGCATCGGAACTGATAGTGGAGCCAAACTGGGAAGACATCGTGTCGTCATGCTCTTCGATTTGCGTTGAATCTAACAGTCTGGTATCAATGCTGAGCCAGTCTTGGTCATCTAGAGAGCCCATGATCGGCGAGCTATTTCGCAGTCTTGGATACTCTACGGTAGGTTCGTTCATATTTGACTCGAAAGAAGTCGCCGCAGTATCAGGTTCCGTTCGCTGCGAAGATGAAATGGTGCCGAAGGATCTGTTGAAAGATGTTTCGGCCGATGCGACTTGAACAAAACTGTTTTGATTAATTGGTGGTATAGTAAAGGCAGGAGCGTGCAAGTGCTGGTCCAAACTAGGGTTGCCATGGCGACCTGAATTATTGTTTTCAGACCTCGCGCGTCTGAAGGTGAATCTCGAACAGCGACTGGGTGATTCTGGAGTGTAAAACTCATCTTCTTCGGTTGAAGATCCGGGATCTGGCGTCGAGAGACGACCAGGACGCTCCTCATTTCGGAAGGGTAGCATGGGGTCAGGCATGAGTCTTGAAGCTTGACGAGCTGAGTCTAGCCCTGTTATACCTGTCAATGCGGTGTTTATGTTTCATGGTATGAGACGGACAAATCAAGATGTGAAGAAGAGGTAGCGGAATAGGTGAGAAGATGAAAGAGATGGAAAGTCTCCGCTATATTTGCGGCTGAAATCCAAAGAATAATGCAACAGACCAGAAACCGCCCAGAGCAAAAAGAGATGCAATGGTCAGTATCTGGTTCCTTGTACGCACGAAACTGATCCAACTTACGAGTTTGGCTGGAGGCGACCCGCTCAGTTTCCATTCCCTGCAAAACTTCATAGAACAAACGAAGGTGATCAGATGGTCTAGTTTCTGATGCTTTGACTTGCAGCCGTCCTAGTGCAAGAACAAGCTGATCACCTGGTGCCCAGTACAGCCTTTGAATATGGCTATACACCTTGTCCGGAAGGCCGGTACTGGTACTTGGCGACCATTCCTTCCCGCGAATTGGCAGACGCAGCTGGAACTGTTCGTTTAGGGACTTTACTAGCTGGTTGAGCTGGGCCCCGTCTTTGCGCGGAGTGCTAGGGGCGCCTAGACCCCCACCTTGCCCATGGTTACCTTGCGGCCGGTGGGCATTGGCCATACTCGTGGCCCTGGATGATACTTAAGAAATAAGTCGCGCAAAAGAAAATACATCAATGGTGCGTATCAAACATGAAAAAGGCGTCTAGTGGATACTAATGAGAAAGTAAGTCGGTCAAGGCTGAGCAGTGCCTGAGGTAGTGACACGAATAGAGATGGTCTGTGCTTTCAGACGCGAGGTCACGAAATCACGGGCAAGCGCGCTCATGCAGCTCGACTATGTAGCTTCAAGCGATGAGTACACGTGGGACGGATCGAAGTCTACGTTGGATTACATACCACCTCGATTTCCTAGCATTCAAACTTGTTGCTGTTGAATCCAGGCCCAGTTTGACAGTAAAAATTCAACGTTTTGACATGTAAAGTGCACGTGATCTACACTGGATATCGAAGGTGCTGGGATTGCTCGCTCGCGACTGGCACTGGGCATGCTGGCTTTAGGCTTGACTGGCGGATGTGTGCTCAAATAGAGGTCTAGATTCATATAAATTTATGATCACTTTTGGCACGATGGCAGATCCCCTTATGCAATGTTGTTTAGTCGTGAAATCCAAGTCTGAGCTCATCATTCATCACGCTCATATCAACGCCACACTCGTTATTCGCTTAGACCTTCATCTCGGACAAGCCGTGCTTCCAGACGGTGACGAAAGGAGTAACACCGTCCTCACGGTAGTTGAGGAGGACAACCCTACCAAAGTTAGAAATAGCGTGTGCCAGCATGTACAACACGCGACTTACATGCCATCAGGGTCCATGGACTCGCCGATCAGGAACTCATAGTCCTTGAAGTTGGTCACAATTTTCTTGGCGAAAGCAGATGCGCCGCTCTCAAAGGCCTTCACCTCGTCCTCCTTAGCACCATTCTCCTGGAGCTTGGCCTTCACAGCCTTCATGTAGCCTACAAACTGTCAACTGCGCTCAGTGTACATCTTCCGAGGAACACACCCTTAAGGTGAGTGAGATATTGCTTCTTGTCGAAGGAGGTCTCGTTCAAACGGAAGGAGTGGACAACATCGATAACGGTCTGGGCCTGGTCATCGGCACCCTCATCGGCATCCTCGGCAGAGGGGTTGGCACCGATGTCTGTGGTATAGTCAGTACGAGAAATATTCCGTGTCGCAAGGTCCATATGAGGGGTACGAACCGATGTTGTCGTTACCGATAGTGATCTTCTTGCAGTCGGCCTCGTAGGCGATACCGTCAACCTCCTTGAGGCCGTACGAGTCGGAGATGATCTCGTCGCCGGTGAGAAGGTCCTTTAGGACGGTTAGCAAGCGCAGCCACAGGAGGGTTGGCGGCGCCCGAGGGAATGGCGGGGTACGGGCTCAGGGGCACGCCAGTCGCACGTCGCACACGCACCTTATAAATAATCATGGCGGCAGTGGGTGAGAGTTGGTATGCAAGAAGGATCGAGGGGGTTCAGAGAGTGAGGGCTGCAGAAGAATAGAGGCAACGTGGGGCAAGCAAAGAAGAGGGTTTTGGTGGGGTCGAAATTTGAAGCAGGCGCTAAGCCGTGTTTGGCAGCCTCGGCGGCCTCGAACCTCTATTGTGCAAAGAAGATGGCTGAGGGGCGTTCAACACCCTTTCTGGCGGAGCGCCTGGCAAAATTCTGACGAACGCGGGCCATCGTATGGGCTCTCCAAGGTTGCAGGGTGTTTCAAGGGCACAGGCGCTGCATGGGTGCTGTTTTCCCTCGTTTAACCCTTCTGGGCGTGCTTGCGGGTAGGTAATACGAATCCATGAGTAATCGGTAAGGAAATGTAATTTTTCCTACCTGACGCGGCAGGACGTGCACGGCCATAGGGAGGCGAAAAGCGGAAATGGGAAATGTCGTGGTCATGGCGGCGCGACGGGCCAGGACGCGCACAAGCTGCACTCTCACCACCGTCACCCCATCTTGTCCTTATCCTCACCCTTTGCGCTCTGCCCACTGGTGCCCTTCCTTTGAGCTCCGCCCTCTTCAGCTGCTTGGGCCCCTTCTCGGCCCTCCGCACTGTCCTTTCCTTGCCTCATTCGCTGATCCGCAGCATCCGACCCAGCTGCGGCGACTTTCTTACATAGCTGCTTCATCCTCCACTGTCACCGCGCTCTGGCCTGCACGCTCCGCGAGCCTCTGGCATCCCGCACACTTTCCGCCAGCCGCATACCAATCTTTGGCGCCGCACAATGGCGGCTGCTAACGCATCATTTGAGCTGCCGCCGCTCCCCGAGTACACGCTCAAGCCTCTCCCGCCGCTCGTCCCCTGGGCCTCCGACGCTGTGCTGGCCTTGGTGCTGCCCATTGCCGGCTACTGGATTGTCTCACTTGCATACCACCTCATTGACGTCTATGAACTGTTCTCCCAATACCGCCTGCACACGCCCGCCGAGGTACTGAAGCGCAACCATGTCACACGATACGAAGTCTTTCGAGATGTCATCGTCCAACAAGTCATCCAGACGATAGCAGGACTAGCGCTGTCGTGGTGGGACGAGCAGGCGACGTTTGGAAAAGCCGATTACGATGTCGCTTGGTACGCACAGAAACTTCGTCTTGCCCAACGCGCCGTTCCTGTGATTGTGTCGGCCGTCGGTGTCAACCCCACTGGATTGGCTTCAAAGATTGCGGCAGCACACCCGATGCTAGCAGCTGTGCTTCGAGGGGGTCACTACCCTGGCCTAGTCCAGACAATGGCCTTGAGGGGACAAGAATTCATTGTACCAGCTTTCGCCTCTTGGGAACTTGCTGTCGCAAGTACGCTCTACTGGTACGCTATTCCAGCGTTTCAATTTGTTTCTGCAATTGTCATCCTGGACTCGTGGGAATATACGCTGCATCGCGCCATGCACATGAACAAGTGGCTCTATGGTATGTATTCGGCGGGAATAGCCAACAAGATCCGCGACTAATCTGGTTAGTGACTCTCCATTCCCGCCACCACCGACTGTACGTACCGTATGCATACGGCGCACTATACAACCACCCTGTTGAAGGCTTTCTTCTCGATACCCTCGGTGCCGGTGTTAGCTATCTTATCACCGGAATGACTGTGAGGCAATCACTCTTTTTTTACACAGGTTCGACCATCAAGACGGTGCTCGACCATAGCGGATACAAATTCCCGTACGACCCTATTCATTGGATTTTCCCCAACAATGCTACCTACCACGACATCCACCACCAGAGCTGGGGAATCAAGACCAACTTCTCGCAGCCCTTCTTTGTCCATTGGGATCGTGTGGGTGGAACGATGTGGAAGGGCGATGTCAAAGAGAGATATGAGCGTCAGCGGCGTATTGCCGAGCAGAAGGTCGCTCAGGATTTCGAGAATAAGACAAACGCGTTACTAGCGGACGCCGGGACAGTCACAACGTCCGGATTGGACACTGACGAGAATGCACGACCTCAGCCGATTTCTGCGCCCAGAAGTACCCGGAAAAAGGCTTCCAGCATCTCGCAGTCGACAGCAGGAAACTTCAAGGGCCTGCGTAATAAGGTAAACGAAAGCTTACATGGCAAAAGAGCGAATGTGTTAGGTGTTGAGAGTTCGCATTAAGAGATGGTTCAGGTAATGTGTAGTAATTCTGATGTACAACTCTTTTGGAAGAATCGTTGTTTTTGTTTTCACTTCGATGTATTATTGTTTGAGGGTTTGGAGACAGGAGATAGACATCCTCCTTCGCTATGTTTCTACGAGGGAAAGGGGCGTTAGAAGGTGTGATGGGTCATGGTACCAATGTCATGTCATTCGTTTATTTTCTATCACATTGGTATTCCATTATTCAATCGTGAAGCTATCAGCAAGAAGTTACATAAATGCCGAGTGTTGATGTACAGCAAGCTTAAAATTTACAAGAAATGTGGGGCAGCGCACATCCATCAATACCGCCTTGCTTCCCGTCCTTTTCTTCCAATTTCTATCCATGACTTAGACCGGATTGATTAATCTCTTTGTAGCCTACGATCCTAGAATTCCTTAATAAGAACGAGACAGGGGCCTTTTACCGGTTGAGCAAACCCCGCGATCTAGGATGAAGCAATATTATCAGAGCATCTTGCGCCGGCAGTTACAAAGTTCCATCAGATACGTACATAAAATCTCATATGGATCTAGATTATCTGTTCTCCCAAGTCTTGGGTTTTTCGAAAACCAGATTACTTCGATTCTACAAATATGGTACCAAGGACGATCTTTCAGGCTCTCGCTACCATTTTACTCTCTGGAAACGTAGTTTCTGCAGCATGCACTCGCGCGAGCCTCATCGCAGGCGCACAATCCTATATCGACGCGCAGACTGCCGGTAAACCCTCTGCCCTTGGTCTCGCGTCTACCTCCAAATACATGCAAAACAATAAAGCACGCGACATCGCCTCTGGCCTCCTCTCCACGCCGTTCAAACTCGAATTGGTGCGCACCAGCGCCGACACGACCGCCTGTGCCACGTACACGATGTGGATCAGCACCTCTCCAAAGCCCTACGTCGTCGGCACGCAAATCACCTACTCGCCTAGCAACTCCTCTGCCTCTGGCCTCGCCATCACACTCATCGACACGGTCGCAGCCACTACAGGCGACCTCTTCTTCGACGCCACCAAAACCAAGACGTACATTCAAAAGGAAGACTGGAGCTACATCAACGCCACGGCTTCACGGCCTTCGCGTGAGCTGCTCAAGACAGTCGGCGACTCGTACTTGGACATGTGGACGGACGCGAAGGCTGCGGATAGGATCCCGTGGGGCACCGAGTGCGAGAGGGTTGAGGGGAGCCAGTACACGAATCCATGTGGGAAGTCGCTGCCGAGGGGAGGCAGCGCAAAGGCGAATGGGATGAGACGGTGCGTATTGGTCACAAGATCGGGCTGGAAGTAAGCTAACCTGTGCAGATATGTCATTGATGAGGAGACGGGAAGCGTGGATGTGTTGTGCCAGTTTGACAGCCTGGGCGCCTGGCCGGATTCGCATGAGATTCGGGTTATCGATGGAAAAGTAAAGTATGTGCATACTATTACGGTGATGAAGGTGGGTTGAAGGGATGGTTAGTTGTGGTCTTTCCAACAGCCGTGCGAGTCCCAGATTTCGATGGTGGAGCCCGCTCGTTATCTGTTCAGTTATCTAAATCGGTGTCCATCATTTGACTTGCGTGAGATGGGTGTAAGGAGCATAGAGGAACACGTTGTAGACATTGGGACGTGCGCTGACTAGTACCGTCTGGGGAAGTGTGAATGACGTAGCAGCCCGTTGAGCCGCACACGTGGCAATCATCTATGGCGGCCTGGACGCAGCCTCGGAAATCTCTTGGCTCTCACACGCCTGCTGAAGATTGTGCCATTGTTCACGTCTGTAGTGGAGCTCTTTGGCAGCTGACAATAGCAGCTAACACATACAGGCACCTAGGACCAACGTCGGGTTTTGCGCGCCCTTGGTTCAAGGAATGATTTTCTTTTAACAGAAGTACCATGCCTTTCTAGGGACTTGAAACTGAATGCGTCCCAGATTAGTTGACGCTACATGGCAACGTGTCGACTCACAAGCACTGGACAACTAACGGAAAAAACTGTTCACTCACAAGAATCGCAAAGAGTCAACTCAAAGCGCTCAACAACGTGGAATCGAAATGGCCTTAGAACCAGTCGACAGGCTAAGGGGAAATTATTCTCACTTACGTTGATACTAACGTGTTTACGCAAGAGCACCTCGGTTCATATTCAGATTCGTGCACAAAGAGCCTACCGGCCAGCGCGGCTAACGAGTGATTATGCAATCATATTCGAAGGCTGTGTCTGTGGGCTAGTTCGCTTCCTATGTTTCCCTTGGGCTACTCTAGAGATGCGTTGTTTGCTATTCGCTCCAGCGGTGAATGTGAAGTGTCCAATAGGCAACGCAAACGTGACAAGCGTGACAGCCATTCACAAATCAGCCTCATATTCACAATAGCAGCAGCAGGTAACCCCTTTGGTCTTTTTAAACACGATGAAGTGCGACGTCCTACTTAGTCCTACGCCTCCTCTCCACCTCTCCACCTCTCCACCTGAAAATCCTCTACTGCTATAGCATGGAAGACTTCATACAGACCAAACTTCAACCGACTGCGTCCTGCGTTATATGCACAGAGGCGTTCGACACATCACACCAGCCGGTCGCACTGCGATGCAACCACGTCTTTGGCCATGAATGCATAAAGACATGGCTACGAGAGGGTAGGGGAAACACCAACAGCTGCCCTTTTTGTAGATATGCAATCTACGACACCGATCCTGAGCCTGCGTTCGACTGCCACTCCATCTGGGAATCCCTATGCGAGCAGCCTCCCGAGCATCTCCACGACTTCCTCTCCAACCTTTGGGCTCGCCTCCAGCGCCTCTGGCAAGCCAAACCATCCGGCGATTTCTCTACAGTCGATGTGATGCAGCGCGTCGTCCTACCAGCGCTCACCGACACCGCGGAAACTCACGGCAACCCTTTCACCGACGCCCTGAGCCTCGCCGCCGCGTCATGGGAGTCGCTCAACCGCCCAGACGAACCGTACGGTCTCGGGATCCCGCTCGTCCGCCTCGTGCGCCTCATGTCGCAGGCCTCGAGCATCCTACCCAAGTGGATTACTACCGTCCAGCGCACGAGCATGCTCTTTTGGAGTGCAAACGCCGCGCTGGGGCTCACACAGCACCACATCAGTTGGGACCATATGATGGAAGCCGCGCAGTTGGAGAACGAACGGTATTTCCCGCTTCTGCATCTCTATACGGTGTTGATATCTCAGCACATCGCCCACACACAGCCGGAGAACTTTCAACAGTCTCAGCGCAAGCTTATAGAATGGGTGGTGAAGCGGTACTGTGAGAAAATTGGAGGAGGATGGAGTGGAAAGCCGTCGGGCGAATTTAAGAGGATGCTTGCGGGCGTTTATGGGAGTTTGGGGAAGTACCAGGTCGAAGAGAAGAGGATTAGTTTGAGAGGGCATGCAGCCGAGGTGCATGTCGTGAGAGGAATGTGGGCAACGACTATGTGGAGGAAGGAAAAGGTTGGTGGTAATCATCGTGTGTCTGCGAGTCCTGTTAGGGTGCCAGCGAAATCTTCGAGCGAGTGGATTGGTTGAATGAGAGGGGTTTCGCTCGACTGAAGCGTGGTTTAGGTGACGCTTGTAGGAATATTGTAAGATACCCCTGATTTTCACACATTTATTCCGGACGTCGAGGGTTTCATGACATGTATCTATATGCAGACTCAGCAGGAGGAAGGCTGCAGGCTGAGCATGAGCGTATGTATAGCTTCATTGAGATGTCGAAAGAGCTCTATCTCATGGGGTGCAATACAAACCTAATCTCGAATCTATTTGATATCCGTGCTCTTGACAACCGTCCCAAACACATCCGCCAACTCTGCCAACGCGACTCTCGTCAATTCATCTCCATTTACGCCAGGAATATCGCGGTCCCCAATCCCATCCTCCACAAGAACAACCTCGTACGCGCGCTGATACGCCTCCCGTGCGGTAGTAGACACACAAACATGCGCCATGTACCCCACCAGCACCAACTTCTTCACGCCTAGACTCTGCAACCGCTCATGCAGAGGTGTCTGCTCAAACGAGCCGGGAAATTGCTTCCAAATAACCTCTTCGCCATCCTAAACACCAATCCATCAACAACCCATGCCTTCGCACGAACGCAGCACATCGGATTAAAACTCACTCTGGCTTTCAGGCTCGCGAATTCCTCGGCAAGATCCGTCCCCGGCGTGAAGATGGGGGCGCCGTCAGGCGCTTTGTGCAATATGTGGATCACTTTGCCGTTCGCTTGGCGGTACTTTTCGAGCAGCGAGGCGATGACTTTCCCGCTGGACGAGGCGTTGGTGACGGCCAGCGCACCAGACGCGTATTCATTCTGCGCGTCGATGATGAGCAGTGCCGAGTCGGAAGTGGAGGCGGTGCTGGGGGGCACGCCGAGGAGGTCGCGGAAGGATTTCGTCGACATGATAGAGGAAAAGGCGTATAATAGAGATGATTGTGGGTTCAACGAGGGCCCAGAAGACTTAATCGGGCAGAGAAGGTATGATTATATAGTTAGGTTATAGACATACCTACAGCACTCGCTGGATTAATGGATTAGTCAAGGATTAGTGACGAGCATGCGGGGTACGACTAGCGCGTTGTTGTTTCCTTGGAATCGGCTATGGGCAAAGATTTATTATCCCATGGAGACCCGTTAATCTTGTCCTGGAGTGTCCACTTTGGAATGTATAGTGTAAAAACTCATCGTTGCTGCAGTATTGCCCCTAACTAGCTAATGTTCTTTCGACAAGTAAAGTTACGTCAGACCGTCTTCGTCTTCCATTGGCTAAGAAAGCTGCTAGTCTGTACTGGAGCCGAGGTTGGGGCAAAGTCCCTGCATTCTGCACGCATCAACTTCATACGTAGATGTTGCGAAGTTTCCAGGCATCCAAAGCTGAAATTAAAATCTTAAGTACCGAATTTAGGTCCTAAAAGACCAGACTGTCTAAATCATGTTATGCCCTTTAGTATGCGTAAAATACATTAACCCCTTCTCTCTTCAGTCGCCTGTTTTGCACCATAAGCCATGTCCTGAGAGCCCATGCCGCTACAATTGATGCAAAGGCAAAAGACGCATTGCTACTCATAGCAATGACATATTTAGGACCATCGCTCTTCGGATACAGGTAAGGAGTGTAGATGAAACTGGCCATGGAAACAACATTGACGATGGACAACGACACGGCTTTCTTCTCCGGTGTCTGGCCCAGAGTACCAGAAACCCAGCCAAGAATGACAGAGTTGACCGAGTAGACACCTAGCTCACGTTAGTATCTTTGAAAGGAGATCGGTGGAGTAAAGACAACATACCTGAGGCAAAGAGAAAGCAGGAAACATATCGAGCGGCAACATTCAACGTAGCTGTGCTGATGATGAAGCCTATCACGGCAATTCCCATCATGACGGTAATGTGCCAGGTTCGATCATTGAACTTGCCAGACGAGATACCGATAAGGATGCCGACCACGCCAGCAACGAGCGACGGCGGTGCCGTCAGAACGAGGGTGATGGTGGTATTGAAACCGAGAGAGCTCACAACCGTTGGGAAGAACTGAAAAGGTTAGTCCTATGCTGATTTGTGCGGCGTGGGAGATTTGCCTACCTGGTTGAACGAAGTGGCACTCAGATGCATGTTTTGCATGAAAACCAACAAGTAGAGTCTCGGGTCCTTGATTGCTTGCATGAAGCCCGCTCGGGCGCCCCTGCTCTGTTCAAGACCGACGGTATCCCTTTGGATCCGATTGTGTGCAAGCTGTCGCTCCTCTGGGGTAAGCCACTTGGTCGTCAGTGGCTCGTCCGGAAGCAGGAAAATGCAAACAATAGCCACACCAAAAGTGACAACACCTTCTATGATGAACAGCCATTGCCATCCATGCATTCCGTGTTTGTCATCAAGGGTGGAGAAGGTGGCGGCGGCAATGAGGCCAGCGAAGGAAACCGCAAAGATATTTCCTGCATAAAGAATTGAGACCCGCGTGGCGATCTCCTTGCGGGTGTAGAATAGGGATAAAATGTATAGCGCGCCAGGGTAAAAGGGAGCCTCTACGAGACCTAGGAAGAACCGAACAACAACCAATCCGGCGTAGTTCTTGACAAGTGCTGTGAGAGTAGCGACAGTGGCCCACGCCATCATGCACACGCACATGTACAGCGACGGGCGTACCTTTTTGGACGACATGAGCATGTTTGATGGGATCTGAGCAAAGAGATAGCCGACATAGAGAATTGAAATGCAAGTGTTGTACTGAGAGCCGCGTAGACCTAAATCCTGCTCGAGGCCGTTGAGTCTCGCATTGGCAATGGCGTTTTGATCTAGTTTGTTCCTGCATAAGTTAGACAGCACTTCGCAATCGATCTGCCCGTAACGTACAGGAAATACATGCAGAACAAAGCTGGCATGATACGATAATCGAGTTTCCGCACAAGCGCTATCTCTTTTGGATCTGTCTTTGCGGCTGCACCAGAATAATCAGCATCACCGACTGGCCCGTCATCTTTCAGGTCTTTTTCCAACGAAGCAACATCGTCAACTTGGAGCGCCGAATTCTTCTCGACGTCAGACAGTTGTATTTCCGTGATGGGCATGATGAGGGAAGCAGAGGCGTAGCGAGGAAGAGGAAAACAATGTTTAAACCCCTGCTTTCATATATGTCGCAGCTGAACAACTCTCCCCCGGCACCATGGCCCCGGACTTTCCCCAGACCCCAGAAATTCCCCAGAATCATGCATATGTGCGCCGTGGCTCGTTTAAGGTCAGAACACTATGCGGGGAGCGTTTCCTCCCGGTGTTCCAGGCACTCGGCTAGTTCTGGTATTGGTGCAGGAAAACTCGTTAGCACAGATGAGCTGCCCCTGGGGCGCGCTAGCTCGGACAAAGTCAAGTCCGTTGCATGTAGAGGCTGGGCCCGCTGGAAAGAAGACCAAAGCCTCGTGATCGCTCGGAAGATGTCTCATCCAACTATCCCAGGGCCTATCAGCGCCTGCAAGTGTTCTGTATAGTGGGGCTTTCCCCAGATTCCGACCGCACTTGAGAAAGGCCGTCCCACACAACACCGTTTCATTGGCGATGGCGGGAGTTGAATGCGGAGAGACACCAACCGAGCATCTCCCCAACGAACAGCATGGTGAAGAACATATAACCCGGGCGAAGACCTTCATTCAGAAATCATCAGCTCAAACATCACCACATCAATCACCTCACTCTCTTCTCTCTTCTCACTCTTCCAACCAACTTAAGCTGAAATAATGGGTTCCATGCCAGAAGTTCAGCCTGCCCCAAAGATCGACCTTGCCGGTCTTGTGCCTGCTCCGGTGACGCCTTTCAACCGAGATGGCTCGATCGACTACGCAGCCATTCAACGACTAGGCTCATGGCTCGGCAGTATTCCCGGCGTCAAGGGACTTGTCGTTCTGGGCCACGCTGGCGAAGGCACTTTCCTCACCCAGGAAGAGCAAGTCGATGTCATCAAAGCCTTTGTGAAATCCGTCGACAACAGGATCCCGATCATTGCGGGTATCACGACCGAAGGCACAGAGGTTGCTGCGCTCGAGGCTCAACGCGCAAAGACCGCTGGTGCATCCGCAGGATTGTTGTACCCCAGCCATGGCTGGCTGCGCTTTGGGTACCAACCTGGAGCACCCCAAGATAGGTACAAGACGGTCTATGAGAAATCCGGGCTGCCGCTCATCCTATTCCAATACCCCGACAACACCAAGGCCACGTACTCGCTCGAGACACTACTTGATATTGCTGCCCAGCCGGGTGTCATCGCCATGAAAAACGGTGTGCGAAACATGCGCCGCTGGGATACTGAGATCCCCGTCATCAAGGCGAAGAACCCTGATCTGACCATTTTGACCTGCCACGATGAGTACCTCCTACACACTTGCTTCGATGTGGATGGCATGTTGGTGGGATATGGCAACATTGCGCCGGAGCCGCTGCTAGAGATGATCGAGGCTGGCAAGGCACGCGACTATGCACGTGCCAGGGCTGTTCACGACCGTCTGCTACCTGTCACCAAGAATGTCTACCATCGTGGATCGCACATGGAGGGAACCGTGGCGCTGAAGCACGGCTTGGTCGCAAGAGGTATCCTGGAGCATGCCACAGTTAGGAGTGGATTGCTCCCGTTGGCAGATGGTGCTGAGCAGGAAATCCACGCCGCTTTTAAGTCGGCATCGTTGGGCAAGGCTGTTGTTCCACAATAGTTTTGGCGCAAATTTTTTGAGTTTTGTACAGCATACCTTTATAGAGCATGACGTTTATGAATCATCTTCATTTCTAAACCATTAAGATAATCCCATCCCGAAGTTGCCACCGAGCCAAAATGCCATGTCCTCGCCGTTGAACAAATGAATGATGTCGTTGCTGGGCATTGGGACATCTGAAGACTGCTGTGCTATGCCTAGGAAGTTGCCAGACCCTGCCATGTTTAGACTCGCAAAGTGAGGGGTATCTTGCAGGTTTGGGTTTGCCATGGCGGCACTGTTTGGGCCAAAACTCTCAACGTTACGAGCTAGTGGATTATGGACTGACAGGTGATGATGGGCGGAGCCAACTAGTGGTGGTCCTGTAGTGTGCGCAGCGGAAGTATTGAAGTATCCATGACCTAACGGTAGTCGTTGCTGGTCAGCAGATCTTGACTCTGATGCTTCCCGTGAATGTTGGCGAAACTGTTGTGCACTGGTACTCTGTGCTGAAGACTCCGGAACTCTCGGGGCTGTAGTTCTTGAGGGTGGAACGGTAGAACTTCGACTGGACGCCCCATTCAGGCGTGATGTGAGATTTTGAATTGCAACAATGCATGCTTCAGGCCAACTCGTCCCTCGCAGTGCGAGATGTTTCAGCACATGTATACTCCGGTCTGCAAGCCTCAACGCGACATCACGGGATACCTGCTTTTCAGTAGCAGCAAACACGATGATGAAGGTGCTCATCCAAACCGCCCAGGTGAATGAAGGCCATAAAAGTGGCGTGCTCTCGTACCCATTTTGGCCTGGCGAACCATCGAACGCGCCAAAGCCTTTGAGTGCCTTGTGCAGCGTGTTGATAATGGAGCGCGACGCGGAAATGCAACGCTGAAGCGCTGCATTGTAAGCAGAGTTCTTTATCGATGTTGCTAAGACTGATCGATGAAGCGCTAGGACGGACTCGAATCTTAACACGATTAGCATGACCTGGTGTGCTTTGATGATATTTCCGGTCAGCTCGTCATCTGAAAGATACTCGTCGACTACATTCCACCACTTTGTATGGTCGGCCTCTATAGTCATCACTTCGTCTGTACCATTGGGGCCGATATCGATGGTTGATCTGTCTCGAACCTCCATGATTGAACCTCGGATATGCGCATGGCGGGCCAGAAAATCGAGTAAGTCTAATCTGCCATCGCGGTCTGTCTGCTGTTAAACGAGGTATAGATGGCATGCAAAGTGGCGGGTACCTGTTTCTTCACTGGTATCTCCGTGCCGTTCGGTATGTGGATAGCACACATTCATATCCTCTGAGCGGATCCCCAAAGGAGTGCCTAGTCGTATGCATGTGTATCTGTCTATGCAAAAGATTGACCAAAACAGCCGTTTCCGCAACTCAGACTCCTTGTCTGATGGGAGACGAAGCTGCATCGGGCATTGGTGCAAGCCAAGCTGGAATGCAATACGCACAGCTAAGCCTTCCAATCGGGACGCTGCATTGTATCTATGCATGGTGACTAAGAAGAGCTGGACGCTGACCAGTGCTTGAAGTGACAGAATGGAGCTCTCTTCCGTCAACACCATCATGGTGCTATTGATGGCATCGTTGAAGGAATGGAAGACGAGAGTTGATGGCACAGCATGAGGCACCTCTAAGACGCTGGTCGTCTGGCGCCGGTCCACTGCTGAAATGGACATGACTGAGCGTAGTATGACGTACTGAAGACCAGTTGATGCATGGGAAGATGCAGTGTCTACACCCCTCTGTGCGACCATCCGGAAGTAGTCCAAAAGAGAAGGTGCATGGAGGAATGGAAATGCAGGGTGCCAATTGTCAAAGTAGCTTTGACTCCAGCTTAGCAGGTCCTCAAAAGAGAAAGGCGCCGTTGCATTTGGTAAGGTTCGCACAACTTCATCAGACTTCCAGAGCCATTTTGATGCGCTCCTAGCAGCGCCGGCAGGTAGCTGGTCATCTTCACCAGGGGCAGCATCATTTTCTGGAGTCTCAATAGGACGAGATAGAACACGGTCCCTTCCCATGTTTGCCATGCGGGATGATGGCCGTGCATTACTAGGGCTACCAGTGCCGAATGTGATTCGGCTGTGGTCTTGGGGGCTAGTTCCTTCGGTACCGAATTCGCGGAGCTGTTGTCCCATCGTCTGCAGAAAGGCTCTGCGTTTTCTCGCTTCTGCTGCGCCTTCTCCTGTGGTAGCCTCAGAATCATCGTGTCGAGTTCGGCGTTTGTTGGTTGCAGCCGCTTCAGACATGGCTCTGAGGATGTTTACCCAGGTAATCGTGGCCTCATAATGGGTGACATGGAAGGGACAAGCGATGAATGAGGTGGTGCAAACCTGGACGACGCTCGGGCCACTTCCCCGCAATTCCCCCACAGCTCCACAGGGTTATCTGGTTTCGTCACAATCATTATGGAAATATATTCACCATTGCACTATTTAGGTGATAATAGTTTCAGTTTGAATACATGAAAAATAGCATCTACACCACAATAGGAGTCGCTAGAATAAAGTCAAGTTGTAATTTTTGCCAGCCAGACACAGCCCATGTCCTCCCAATTGAAACAGTCATGATAGGATGCTAGAAACTTGTTCTTAGAAGTACTTTCGCCATCTTTCCGTATCCGAAAATGCGGAATTGGGTGCTCGGGAAATTGAACCATCTGTTGGCATGTCATGCATCGGTAAATTCTGTGCAGGAAATGATGCCGGTGAATCTGATGGAACCTGAAGTGTGCTGCCCATGAACGGCACAGCAGGGCCTGGGGAAGCGCTCATAACTGGCTGCCAGGAAGCCATGGATGGCTGTGTCTGCGACTCCAAGTCAAGCTGCGGTTCTAGCGTGGTGCTCGAATGGTCTTCAATCTGCATAGATGCTGGCGACGCTTCCTGCCACGCATCTGAGTAGGTTAGACTCCCTGGGGAAGCTGCATTCCTTCCTGAAAGCGAGCTTTGCGACACTAACTCCTGCCTCCTCAGCCACCATGTGCGTCTTTGCTCATCAGTATTCAAAGGAAGGTCTCGCCATTCTTCAATCTTCGCAGTTTTGGGCTGCTTTGAGCTGTACTGTGCCAGAATCTGGCGATCTTCTGATAGACGTGAGACGTCGACTGGGGTCTGGGATTTGTAGATGGTAGAAAGCAGCTCATATACGACCAACTCGGTTTCGAGGAGTCGCTGCTCTATGAGCGACAAATAACCTGTCGGAATGCCTCTACGCTGGGATCAGGCTCTGTGTTATTGGCGTGTAGACCAGCTGTACCTCTTGCTCGTTGGCGGATACCGGCAGGCAGCTCCAGATGAGATGCACTGGGAACAAATCGGCCTGGAAAATCATCAGTTGAGGAACTCTTCATGTTTGCTGATCCTCACAGTTCGCGATCGCACTTTGATTTTTTGCCTCGACAGGACTCGCATGCAATCGGGTGGAAACCACCTGTTTCTTCCTATGTTCAGTGAGCCTTTCGGTAGACCGCCAAGTCTGGAGCACAGGATTACGCACCATTGCGTGGGGCTCGCAGGGGCAAGCAATGGTTATCGCGGTTCTTTCTTTGTGCGTAACCGGACTTGACTTTGTCCTAGCGTCGTCGGCCCGCAGAAATCTTATCCAGCTCCATTACGTCAGGCCCAGAGGCACAAGAGTCGACTATTTGTGATACTTGCTTTGCATTTCTTTGCTTGAACTCATATCCTGTTCTGAAAAATCCACGTGACTTATAATCCCTAATGATGCGTAGTAGGATTGAGAGACCGAGGATTTTTCGATCATCAACTCTCGTGACGAGGCTCTTAGCGAAACGAAAGCGCCGGATATATTACTCTCCTCATCTCTGTTGAAGGGAAAGGACTGAATACTAAATTCCCAGAATAATAGCAAGGCCGTGCATCAACATTATTCCCCTTGACGGCCATCGCAGGGCAGAACAAAAGCCTATAAAATATTTCACAAGGATATTCTGAATCAAATACAAGAAGAAGAAAAAAGGGCTGTGAGAGCTCTCTATGTTAGAACAAGAACGTGTGCAATATATGAACTCGATTGGATGTGGAGCTATCAACTACGGTGAGGTTCTATTGTAGTATATATCACGTGGGCCCATGTGACATCCTTCGAGCACTCTAAGAGTGGTATCTGATGTCTTGCTTCCGACTTCATTGCTTCCGCGAGATCATGATTCCTTTTCGTTCTTACTCGGTACCTTGTGCACAAGCGCCCATGAAGCGCCCATCGCCACAATTAGACCAACGACAATGGGCTGCATGACCTTCACACCTGCTCTGCTAGCAATGACCCCAGTGAGAGCGGGAAAAAGGGAACCGCCAGCCTGTGCCAGTACAAAGACAAAACCTAAATGCTCATCAGAAATTATTGCGTTAGAAGAATTTCCCAAAACATACCGAGGGCTGTTGGTTGGATGTGCTTGGGGAACAGTTTTGAACCCACCGACATCCCTGTCGCAAACATAGGGCCCGAGAAGAAGCCCAGGAAGCTGATGGCCACGGCGCTGCTGATCAGATTCGGGACGAGCCAGAAGATCAGCTGTAACACGAGGACCGCGACGCAGTAAATCATAACCATTCTTCCTTCTCCAAATCGAAATGTCGGCTCGATGAGCAATACACGGCCAAGAAATGATCCCCCGTAGAGACCAGCAGGCACGTAACCAACGTCGGGTAGCTTTCCATTGCGTGCTGATATGAGATATTCGACAACCCAACCTCCGGCTGTGATGGCCACGCCGAGCATGAAGAAGTAGAAGAGCGAGAGGAGATATACGGGTCGCGATTTCAGCGTGTCGACTATATCTCTTTTCGCGCCTTTACTTCGACTTTGCTGCTCGCCTTCCACAGGCTTCGAATGGGGTTTCAAAGAATCGCGGAACGTTATTGAGACTGCTACCGTGTTTATCGCCCCGATCCCAACGAGGAAAAGGTAGAACAGGTGCCATCTCTCGTCGAGCCGCGCCGCAATGGGTGTTGCCACAAATGGGGAGACGAGACAGCCTAGGGAGTACATCGCATGGATGAATCCAAGCCATCTGTGCGCGCCCTTGACCGAGGTGACGAACGTGTTGGAGTGCGAGTCTTGATATGCCATGCCAGCGGCTTGTAGGAAGAAGGTTATCACAAATAATGGAAAAGGAGGGCTCCAAAATCGAAGAAGTTGGCCGAGCAGTTGGAGAACAGCCCCTACAACCAAAATAGAGCCCAGTCCAAGGTAGTGAGATATGTGGCTGTTTGTCGCTGCTGACAGAAGCCAGCCGAAGAAGGTACAAGTATAACTAGATCGCTAATGAAGCTGATTCAGGTTGGGTAACGGCAAACTTACATCAACGCGATATGTTGAGTTCCAACGTGATAAGTTCGGATGATATAGGGCGTCAGTGGTCCTAGGCTGCCGTCGTTGGTACCAGAGAAAAAGAACGAGAAGCCTGCGGCGACTATTTTGAAGATATCTTGCTTGTTCAAGACCTCAGATTCGTCGTTTGCCTCTACATGATGAACGGATGGGCTTGGAGCTTGCATGGCTTCAAGCTCAATTTCTTTAGCCCCGTTGGCTGGCTGCACAATGGATGCTTCTGGTGCTTTCGTCGACATGATAAGTGAACTTTTGAGGAATGGTCATATATGACAGTATATGTCTGAGGTGTTGTGTAGGTTCACCTTATTTGTACCGCCGTTGACGATGTAGTCACTGAGCTGAAGGTAGCACAAGGTAGGCGAGGCGGACCGACTTGCCGGCTCTTCCTGTTTGGGAACAGGTGATCGCCAACTCTATTGGATACGCAGCCGAGCACTGCTACTCGAAGCCAGTGATCCCCTCTATGAGTGTTGAGAATGGTTTTGCTTGCGAGGATGATTTTCATAGCCCCAGCCCGGCATTTGCAAAGTGGATTTGAGCGTTTGTTGGATGGAGATTGGATTGTCAGCAGCCGGTGTTGATGGTCATTTGCCGCAGCACGATTCGACATTGTTTAGCCAGCAACTAGGTACCGTGATAGTATGATTCTCACACCGTTCAGCTGACAAGAACTCTCGATCAAAGTGTTGAAATAGATTCTTGAAGCGTGAAGTAGATTGTATTAGATGTGGGGCTATCGATCAGGAGATCCAAACTATATAAGCATCCTCATGTGTTTATCATCCACGTGATAAGGGCTCTTCATCTTCAAGCACAAAGGCGGCATGTTAATATCGATTGGATATTTGGGAGATAAATACCTTGCAGAGCGACGACGACTAAACACTGTTGACTAGAAAATAATACGGAGGAAAATCGTAATGAAATCGTCCCATGAGTGGTTATTATAATCTTACCATTCGCTATTTGTAACGAATCTGGGTTTTGGAAGCCCTGCCGTGCTAATATTAAGTTACCTTTTTGAGTTTTTGTAGCAAGTGAAGTACTATTATCTTGAGATTCTTTTCCTAGTGTGTAGGACGTAAGTTCACGTTGCGTATATGAAAAAAAGGACCAAAATACGAAGGCATTCAACTTGTTTTTGTATGTGAGCCATTGGCGGGGGTCTCAGAAATTGATGCTCTGCTATAAACCATGCAAACTACCTTTGCAGAGCTATACAGAAAACGGTGGAAAAAAGCTACAGCATACGATAGCTCTTAATGGTAGCTCGAGTGAGAATTCGCTCACCATAAAACAAGGCAAGGCGGGGCAGGGCAGGGCAGGGCAAGGTTGGAGATGACTCAAACGCGTGATTTTCTTCATGCTTACGATCCAACGTCTATCAACCGTACTCATAACCGTTTAGCGCAGCAAAAAACCCTTGTATTTCTCATCCCACGATAACCATGGCATGCCAACAGCCTATTTCCGACTATCCCATGTTTCCAGCCCTCCCATCCATTCCCGCAGAATCTCATTCACTTCATCCGGCTTCTCCCACATGGCCCAATGACCAGCCTCTACCGGCTTCTGGACGCTGTTCTCGAAGTACTTCTTCATCTTCTCGTACTCCTCCTTAGGGACGAAGAAATCCCCCAGCGCGGGGATGAAAAGATGCGGCGTCTTGAACACAAACGGCCCGTCGCGCACGATGGCCAACTCGTCCTCCCAATTCATCCTCCTCGTCCTATACCAGTTGAACCCCGCCCCGAGGCCATTCCGGTGAATCGTATCGACATACAGCTCGAAATCCTCTGCGCTGACCAGGCTCTGGTTTCCAAGCGACGGCAACACATCGTACAGAAAGCCGATATGCGGCGAAATGCCGGGCCTGCCGTCCGGCGTGAGCCCGCCGAACGCGGCATTCAGCGACGCGCGGACCTGTGCTTTGGTGGTGTGGTTGCGGTCGACGGCCGGGTCGCGCCACTGCAGCATGTAGGCCAGATTCGGGTAGGTCCCGTCTTGCACCAAGTCGAGCAGGTCGACCCACTCGCGGACCGGGCCGAAGAAGGGCACCATGTAGGGAATCGCGATGGTGAAGAAACCGCTCAGGTAGTTGGGATACCACGCGGCGAACATGTACGCGAGCCCCGCACCCCAGTCATGGCCCCCGAGGATGATTTGCTCGCCGGGCGCGATCTGGTCGAGCATTTCGACGAGGTCGGTCGACATCTTCTTGCCGGCCCAGTTACTGAGCTCGCAGGGCGCGTCGGTGCCGGCGTAGCCTAGTAGATCCGGGGCGATCACGCGGTAGCCCAGAGAGGTGAGGAAGGGGACTTGGAAGCGCCATGCATAGGCGAAGTCGGGGAAGCCGTGGAGGAGAAGAATCGTGCCGAGGGAGGCGTTGACTGGGTGGGAGTCTAGGTAGTGGTATCGATGGCCTCCCGCAGTGATGTAATGGCTCGTGGTTCCGGGTATGGTTCCTGGTGCAGTCTGGTTCGTGGTCGCTGCGGTTGTCGATACAGCGAGAAGACAAGATAGAGCGGTTAGGAGATGCATTTTGAGGGCGGTCGAGTGTATCGAATGAATGCCATGGATCTGGCAGTCTAGATATACAATCGCTATTGCAAGTGCATCCCAGCGCCCGAGCCCGATATGGCTACCATGAAGTGCGAATGACCTACCGCCTAACTCCACCGCTTTGATGACTATTCAAAAACCCCATTACCAATGCAATTCTTACTTGTGTGTGTCTTAGTATCTTGGTATACCTGGGCGAAATCCGGGATAAGCAGCTCCGATGGTGGAACAGGTTGTCGAGGTGGGCACAGGCTCATATGGAAACAGAACAGTCAGATACGATGACGCCTGTTTGCGTATCAACGGAATGATAGCGGGGAGCAAAGCCTACGAGAGCCTTCTTATAGTGGTGTCAATACATTTCCGAGTTTTTTGCTTCTGCGAGGGTACCGCCATCGTAATTTCAGAATCGAACGGTTGTAGTTGGCATGATGGATGCCGTAAGCGGTATGCTGGTATCCATGGACTAGGCAGCAGGTGGTAGCGGAATGGTTAGAAGCCTAGTCGAACCCTTTATTACAAATGCTCATGCATTTCTAAGCCAGGTCATCGACAAGAGTTATCTCCGAACCATTACCTTGGATCTGGTGTAAGGCTGCACTTTTTTTACCTGAGATGGGGCGTATGCTGACTGGAAAACCAATGTATAACCTTGGCGGTTGGGAGGTACTCTCCGTCTCGCGGAGATGGGAAAGCGGGATATAACATCAAGTAAAGGCCCTCATAAAGATGTTTAGAATAGAATATCGGAGGAAGATAAAGCCCTTCGACAGTGGTGACTGGTGCTTCATGTCCGACTTCTCCACTTCCACAAGGGTCTCCTGATGCAGTCGGCCAAACAGATGCATTGTCGATGAGCGACTCGGTCAAATGGCACGGCACGCACAACGCGAGATACAGCACCCTAATTGCTTCTGTGCGCTTTCGTGTACTTCCATAATTCGTTCAGTTGAAGATGTTTAAACGACGATAGAGCGGGACTGAGGTGCTTGCAGCAGCTCCAACGGCGTCATTTATTTCTCGACGACGAAGAGACTCCTGATGTAGTGCCCGCGGAAGGAAAGAAGAAGAGAGCCGATGAATCAACATGTACTGGCGAGGGAGAAGATGGCTGGAACGCGGGTACAGCAGAGTTTTACCATCCAGACCCAGACCCCCGACACCCGACCCAGACGGGGTGGATAGGGAAGGTAGTCGCTTGTTTATACAACGAAACGTCTAGCGAGGCGAGTCTAGAACTGGACGATGCATACGACTAGCTGCGCTGCACGTCAATCGCCGGGGCATACATGCGAAGTAGATATCCATGTGCACCGCCGACGTGGCTCCCTTCGACCACGCGAGGGACGGCGATGGCAGGCACTCGTTGGAAACGGAATCCCGGGCACATATCGCACTCGGGGCATGGAGATCTGGTAAGCGGGCTGATTGGACGGAATGAAGCATCCTGCCAGACGCTCGATGCAACGCGAAGAATATCAAATGGGTACCGGCCTCACTGGCATGTCCTGTGTGACGCAGGTAAGATGTCGCCAAGCAAGCAGCCGGGCCCACGATGACTGCGCAAGACCGTCATCGAGCCGGCGCAACAGGTTTGGCTCGAGGATGCACACAACGCTGTGCGAAGGGACGGGAGGCCTGCATCGTGAGTCGCTTGTGCTTGGCTTACTTTGTACATGCCGCGGGCAAGTGGTATAATCTTTGTTGATGCCCGGGCCGCCTCGGAGCGTTAACCTCGATCGGGAATGTGAATATCCTGCAGCTCTTCTCTAACTGCATACAGCCGTCTCAATAAGCACCACCAAGGCGTGTCTCATCCGCCAACGGTCGAGCTTATCTCAGAGATGCGGCACCTCGTGCAATGGCCTCCCTGCACGCGCCAACGCGTTGCATATCAACCTCCAGTAAGCGAGCACACGCGCAGAGAACGGCCAGCCAAACCCCGGCCGCATGCTGGTCCAGCATCCAGGCCGTGTCACCTTGCACCGCTGCTTCGGAATGCTGTAAGGTCTAGATGTCGGTACTGTCTGTCGCAGCCGCCATCAGCGAATGAAACAGGCATACGTTGCCGGGTCTCGCTGCACGCCGCGCTCCCTAGCCAGTGGCGACCATGGCCGGGGCGTGGGCCGCGAGGGTATGTAGTGCACCGAATTCGCTGTGGGAATCCCCATCTTTCTGACCGCTGTGCCTGGATGCTTTTCTGACCCGTTCGCTCCACCGCTCCGCCGAACACAGGACGTATTAGGGAGACAATTCTTTTTGTCTGGTTTTTGGGAAACCACAGCTGCGCCTTCACCATGGACGAGAAGACGGCGAGCAGCGAGACGGCTGTTTCACTGCCCTCGGTCGGATCTGGCGAGGTTGAGGCTCAAGGATGGGATGCCGCAAACACGAAGAAGCTCCTGCGCAAGCTGGACTGGCACATCATCCCTTTCATGTCGCTCATCTATCTGTAAGGTCGAATTCGTACCTTGCCGCGTCTTTGCTGATACCGTCTGCCCAGCCTGTGCTTTCTGGACCGCACCAACATTGGCAATGCACGTCTTGACCATCTGGAGCAGGATCTCAAGCTCCATGGACTGCAATACAACGACTGCCTGGCCATCTTGTTCCCGTTCTACATCGCTGCCGAGATCCCTTCCAACATGATGATGAAGCGCACTCGCCCCTCCATCTGGCTCACCTTCATCATGTTCTGCTGGTCCGTCACCATGGTCGGTCAGGGCTTCGTAAAGAACTACTCCGGCTTGATGGCGACGCGGGTCATTCTGGGTGTTTTCGAAGGCGGTCTGTTTCCTGGCGTCAATTACTTCATCACCCAATGGTATGTGCGTAACGAGTGCGGCTTCCGAATGGCCCTCTTCTTCAGCGCCGCAACCCTCGCGGGCGCCTTCGGCGGCATCCTGGCAAGAGGCATCGCCGAGATGAACGGAGTGGGCGGCAAGCCGGCTTGGGCATGGATCTTCATCCTCGAGGGACTGCTCAGTGTCATCGTGTCCCTTGCTGCGTACTGGTGCATCTACGACTATCCCGCGACGTACGTCTCCCCCATGCTCGCCCATTTCACACGTCTGACCCGCACAGTGCACGATTCCTCACCGAGCCGGAGCGCGAAGAAGTGCAGCGTCGCCTGCACGTCGACCACGGCCACCTGTCCAACGAATTCGACCTCAAGTATGTCTGGCAGGCGATCCGCGACTGGAAGATCTACATCCACATGCTCATCTGCATGGCGGGCTTCTGTCCCATCTACAGCTTCGCGCTCTTCCTCCCGACCATCATCAAGAACATGGGCTACACGGCCAACAACGCCCAGCTGATGTCCGTCCCGCCGTACGTGTGCGCGTGCTTCTTCACCATCGCCGCGAGCTGGTACGCCGACCGGCTGCGCAAGCGCGGCGTCTTCCTCATGGGCTTCCAGCTGGTCGCGCTGCTGGGCTTTGGCATGCTGTGCGGCAGCGGCCGCGCCGGCGTGCAGTACGCAGGCACCGTCTTCGCCGCCATCGGTATCTACCCCCAGATCCCGCTAGGCATGGCATGGAACAGCGGAAACATCGGCGGCAGCCTCAAACGCGGCACCGGAATCGCCATGCAGGTCATGGGCGGGAACTGCGGCGGCATCATCGCCTCGTACGTCTACATCTCGCGCGATGGCCCTCGCTTCATCACCGGCCACAGCATCCTGATTGGGTTTGTCAGGTAAGTCGTCGTACTTTGCTACATCCCCTTGTCTAGAAGAAACAGAGCAGCGACTGATGTGTATCCTAGCATGGCCTTCTTTCTGACCTTGTTCATGTCGACGTGGTGCAGGTTGGAAAACGCTCGGCGCGACAAGATCGCCGCGGAGCAGGGCGAGCGCGAACTGACGGACGACCAGAAGCGGATGGAGCAGGAGCTGGCCGACAACGTCCCTTGGTTCCGGTATACCGTGTAGCAGAGTAAAACTCTTACCATGCTTTTTGGATGCAATCGTAGCCGGGTAGATAGACGAGATAGACACAACGGTTTCCGATGCAAGTCAAGATTTCAAAATGATCACGGCGTGTTGTTCTTCTCTTCGTGGCCGAGTGGAAGGACGAGATGGGGTTTTCGACGCATCCAAGACTGCGAAATGACCACGACATGTTCTTTTCGGTAGGAACCCTTTTGCGAGGCTCGAAATGCACATGCCTGATGGTGAGCAGCAACTTTGAGGCAGAGATTGTTCAATGAAGCACAGGGAAATGCTGCTCAGACCAAGTGAACCGCCTTCCTCGCGTGCAAAGGGCGCTCGCCAACGGTTCAAAATTTGTCTTTTTGCGGAAACGGGGGATGGACCTGTCCAAACGTCCGCCCTTGCAAGGGCGTTTTCACCGCTCACAGCCACAGGCTAACCCGATGTGGATGTCGCAGCTCCCGCCCTCAGCTCCACGATGCGCTCCACGATGCTGCCTGAAGGCGCAGCAGCTGCGGTGAAAGAATCACGTATAACTTTATATAAGTAGACACCACCATCCAGGTTTCATGCGGCATCGCGGACTTGGTAGAGATACCGAGTCCTCTGATCGCCTCTTCCCACTTCCGCCCCCACGCCCAGCGTCGGCATGGCCAGCCCTGCCCCCACCTGGAACATGGCGGCTCCCGCCCTCCGACGCCGGCTCTTGGGGGATGTGGCCGAACTACGCCAGGATCCCTACCCCAACGTCCATTTCTTCGTCGACGACGGCGACATCAGCCACGCATGCGTGATCCTCACACCCCCGCTGCAGGATCCGCTGCACTTCGAAGTGCGCTTTCCCCACGACTACCCTCTCCAGGCACCCACCATCACCATCCAGAGCCATGTGGAGCACCCGAACGTGTTTGGCGAGTACATCTGCGCCTCCATCCTGAACACCGACGAGGGCTGGACGCCGGCGTATACGCTGCGGGGCGTGCTGATCCAGCTGCTGAGCTTCTTCTCCAGCGACGAGATTGAGCAGGACTGGGGCGGCCGCGTCGACCTGCAGAGCTGGAGGGCCGAACAGCGAGCCTCTCGGCCCTGGGGCCATCCCGACGACTGGACGTACCATTGCGACTTTTGCGGGTTCCACGACGCATGGAAGCCGCCGGTGGAGGAAGACAGAGGGTCGGGGGTGGGACAGGTTGTGTCTGCAGGCACCCAGCGCTCCAAGCTGTTTGAGCTGCCCGACGAGGTCGTCCTGGATCTTCTTTCTCCGCTGGACGCGACGGATATCGCTTCCTTTGCTGACGCCGTGCCGACCATCAAGCCTATGCTGGATTCCTACGATCTCATCCGCATCCGAGAACTGCAGTGCTTCTGCCTGAAAAAGTCGTATCAGACGACAAAACTCGGCATTGGCGTCTCTGTGACCGGAGGGAGGAAGCCTGTCTTCCGCTCCGAATTCGACCTGCTCTCCAACGAAGCCTACAACCTCTTCTCCGTGCGCAAGTCCATCCAAGGCGTCCCCTTCGACAAGTGGCTTCCCCTCCCCCTCTCTCGGCGCCACTGGAACTCGGTGCGCCAGAATGCAGCACATGCCCTCGAGGGCCTCCGCGCGGCCGCCCAGATCCAAGATACGAACAAAGCCGCCGTCCTCTACCACTTCATGAACACCGTCGTTGTGCAGTTCTCCAACGACGCCGACCGCTCCACGCACGCACCCTCCGCGAAGAGCACTCTCTCGCACGCGTCCGAGAAAGCCGTAGAAGCCTACTTCGCCCTCTTCCACCTCCTCCTCTGCCTCGCGACCGATGACCCATCCCTCGTCACCGCCGCGAACCGCACCCTCGCCCGCTTCCTCGCCGGCCCGCGCTCCAAATCCCACTTCCCTGACCTCGGCCACGTCCTCGTCGCCGCGCTCCTCTCCGACGCCGGCCTCACGCCCGCCCTCACCCTCCTCCTCATCAAGGAAGCCATCCTCCGCAACGTCGTCTGGCTACTCGACGCCCGCGGCAGCGCCCTCTCCGAACTCGCCTACCTCGAGCCGTCCCCCGCCTCCGCCTACCGCCTGCACCACACCTTCGCCGGCTCCCGCACGTCCTACCGCCTGCTCATGTTCCTCAAACACTTCGCCGCCACCGCCCGCCCCGCAGGCGCCTCGCTCCCCGCTCTACGCGACGCGCTCTTCGCGTCCCACGGCGCGCCGCCGCCCGGCACCCGCGCCGCCATGGCAGATGCTATCCGCGCCATCCACGCCGTCGACTCGTTCCCGCGCTTCCTGAATGCCATGGGCATCGCGGACGTGCCGTCCAAGACCGTCTTCACGGCATTCTTGCGCCGTACTATCCACGAGAGCGTCGCCGCGGGGTATTCCCGCATGCCTATGACGCAGAGTCAGTTGTATATGCTGCGGAGGGTGCGGGAGCCGGGGGTGGAGGTCGCAGACGGGGTGTGCGTGACGCCCGCGCTGCAGCGATGGTTTGAGAAGGGGGAGAAGTGGTTCGCGAACGGGTGGAATGGGAGGCCGAGTTTCTTCCCGGAAAAGAGGGAGGGTGGGGAGGAGAAGGTAGGGAGGGGGAGGGGAGGAAGGGCGAGGGGAGGAGGGAGGGGGAGAGGGAGAGGAGCGTGATTCTTCTGGCTGGCACGGAGTTGTGGATATGGTATAGAGATTGCCTGCTGCGACGCTTGGTTAGATATCCTGAATCCATGATTACTTGCTAATGCTCGAATCTTCCGCACTGGCAACTTGTATGTTTTAAACTAAATACACACTCTCACATGGAACAACTCGCTCATGATCGATATTAAGAAAAATGTATAATAAAATAAAAACCAATAGTACACATTTGTAGTCGTTCATCATGTCTTCTCGCGTATATTATAGCCAGCTAGCCATTTTTTTGTACATAAACTGCCTCGTTAGCGAGGAAGAGGAGCATGATTCTGCTTAGATGGCATTAAGCCGTGAATATAGAGATTGCCCTCTGCGACGCTTTGCTAAATACCCTCGAATCCGTGATTACTTGCTGATGCTCGACTCTTCCGTACTGGCAACTCGTATGTTATAAACTAATTACACACTCTCACATAGAACAACTCGCTTATGGTCGATATTAAGAAAAATGTATTAAAAAAAAAAAACCAATAGTACACATTTGCAGCTATTCATCATGTCTATTCGCGTGCGATATAGCCAGCCAGCCACGTTTTTGCATATAAACTGCCTCGTTGGTGAGGAAGAGGAAGAGGAGCGTGATCTTCTGGCTGGCGCGGAGCCGTGAATATAGGGATTGCCCGCTGCGACACTTGGTTAGATATCCGAATCCATGATTGCCAACGCTCGAATCTTCCGTCCTGGCAATTTGCATCTTGTAAACCAAATACACGCCCTCACATAGACAAACTCGCTCATGATGTTAAGAAATATGCATGACAAAATGGAATCTAACAGTACATATTGGTAGTTGTTCATCGTGTCTTTTCGCGTGCAACATGGCCAGCCGGCCTTGATTTTGTGTGTAACCTGCCTCGCTGGCTTCCTCTTCCCATCCGCTACCCATCGTCAACCTCCATCTCCCTCGCTCTCCCTCGATGCATGGCCTCCCCCGGATAAAACACCCTTCCTGAAGACGGTGGCCATCCTGCGCCGACGCACTCTTCCACACAAATACCAAACATGAAGCCATATGCACGACGAGCGAACTAGTCGATTGAAATACCCTACATACCCCCTCGCCGACATCCCGCGAGATGCCTCCCTTCTACCCGCCTGTATAACGCCCACCGCCCCCTACGACGGCCCGTCCGTGTACCCATCCCACTGCCCCGCGCCGAGCCAGACGAAGTAGCAGCTGAAGTTGCGCCCCCACCGCCCGTCGCCCTTGGACGCCCACTTTGCGTTCTCGTCGCCGTCGCACCCGGTCGACGACTTGGGATATCCCTCGACGGGGTGATCTCGCGCGGAATCCGCGATCTTGCCGAGGATATCCCACTCGAGCGCGACGCCGTTGGGCAGCGCGCCCTCGAGCTTGAAGCGCAGGTTCTGGGCCTCCTTTTCGGAGTTCGCGTCGCGCTCGACCCACGAGTCGATGTAGAACGGGAAGCAGTCGCGCGCCGCGCGCATGCGGCACCCGATCTGCGTGCTGCCGGGCGCGAAGCCGCCGGGGTGCTGCTCGCGCTCGTATTCCACGTCCTCGTCGGCGGTGAAGCCGTTGGGGTCGACGAGCGTCCAGCGCGTGCTCTCGGCACCGAATTTGTCGCCCTTGTTGCGGTCGTCGAATTCTTGGTAGATCTGGATCGTCCACTTGCCGCCGGCGTAGATGGGCTTGTGCGTTGCGGTTGCGCTCGGAGCCGCTGAGGACGTGGGTGCAGACGACGACGGCGGGGTGAAGGTGGGCGTGATGAGGGGTGCGTTGGAATCCCACGGGAACACTGGTGTGATGAGCTCGGGGTTGCTTGTGGCGGATGGAGTTGGACTGGTGAATAGCGTTGGAATGCTGATAACGGATGAAGTCGGGCTCATAGATAGCGTCGGGATGCTAATAAGGGATGAAGTCGGGCTAATGGAAAGCGTCGGGATGCTAATAACGGATGAACTTGGGCTGATGGACAGCGTTGGAATGCTGACAACGAATGAAGTCGGGCTCATGGACAGCGTTGGAATGCCAATAGACGTCCTATTGAATGGCGCGCCATCGTTGTCCCCCTCGTCGTCGTCTAGATTCAACGGAGCCCGAGTACAAGCCGCGGCAGGTGGGCTGATGGAGAGCGTCGGAATGGGGATCGAGGTAGAATTGACTCCATTGTCGCCTTCATCGTCATCTATCATGAGCGAGCCTCTGGTGCAAGCAGCAGCCGAGCTCGTCGGGCTCATAGACAGTGTCGGAATAGGAATAGACGTTATATTAGTTGCCGGCTCGTTATCTCCTTCGTCATCATCGATCGAGAGCCTGCACGCTCCGCCGCTACTGGTCGGACTCGGGAAAAGCGTCGGGATGGAAATGTTTGTGGCTGTCGAGTCTGGCTCCATCTCATCGTCATAAATCATCAATGGCGCAAGCGTGCACGCTGCACCCTCGCTGCTGCTGCTACTTCCGCGTACAGTTGTCCAAGTCGTAGTCGTGAGGCCATTCAAAGGTCTGCAACCCGTGATCCTGAAAGACCCGACTTCGGTGCAGGTCGTCGTGGTGGATGTGGAATTGATGGTGGAAAAGCCCATTGTGGTAGGATAGTCCATGCACATGCTGTACACTTCGGTCACGGTGGTTTTATCCTTATCCTCACACTTCCCAGCAGAAGCAGTAGCAGTGTATGTGGGTTCGGTGGGTTCAGGCCTGGTTGTCTTCGGGTCTTTGGTTGGATCTGGTGTCTCTGATGGCTTTGGGGGCCGTATATAGGGTGGTGGGCCAGGAATAGGTGGTCGTCCACCACAAATAAATTGTGGGCAATCTGGATCACAGCCATCTACCGCACCACAGAAACCCTCACAACCTAAAATACCACATGAATCCTTTACACCTATCTAGGGTTAGCTCGAGTACTGTTTGAGTGAAGAGGGGCGCTTGAGTATACCTGGACAGCCGAAGAACTTGCAGATATCACAACCCCAGCCGAAAAAACCGCAGGGATTGTTGCGCTCGAAGAACCACTCAAATAAGTCAAGTGAGGGTTTGGGACAACCAGGGCCAAAACTAAGGCCAGACCAGCCGCAGCCGCAGCCAAACAGACTCGGGCGTTTCCCCTTTTTGCCGCGAGGCGTGGTGGGAGGACACAATTTGTCAGGCTTTGGAAGAGGTTAGATGACGAAAATTTGGAAGATGCGGTATACTCACCCACTCGACCCAAGGACCAATAAGAGGGGGCCATATCCCAGGAGGGGGGCCAGGAGGATGGGGTCCGCCGGTGGGGTCGACAGAAGGGGGTTTGGTAGGTTCCTTCCCAGGAGGATCGCAATTATCCTTACAAGTCGCAACTGGTATAATGGTATTCCTGATCGACGAAAGTTCGGTAAGAGGCGGCGGCGGCGGTGGATTCTTCGTAAAGATGGGTAGCAAAATCAGAAGTGGATCATCCGTTGTTTTGTTCTCTGAAAATGTATACGCTTCACACCAATTATAAAGACCGGGCGTGGTAACAGGCGAATCAAGATTCGTCACCACTATGGGGGAGAAGTCAATGACATCGGTTGTGATGGGAGCGACGGTATGAACCATAGGAAAGCTTTCTGTGACACCGTCTTTGACGGTGGTGTCTGTGACTTGGATTCTATGCACAGCTCCACATGTGTATCTCTCGATTTCACGAATCGAAGTACCAGTGTTGCCACCGCTGACTTTGACCCACATGTCGGTGACATTGGGACAATAGAATGTGCTCGTGCTAGACAATGTCATCCTCGGAACGTTGTACGTACAGGGTGGTACGCAGTGAAGTGTCATGGAAGACAAACCGCCTTCCCAGAAGTTCGATGGCAACATGCGATAATTTGTGATGTCGCTGGGGTCGGGAGGACATGACTGAGAAGGTGCCGCAGTCGTCAGATTTGCAGCGGTGGTGATCGGCAACGGTGGTAGTGAAGTGGCTATACTGCTGGATGGTGGCAACGGAGTGGTCATGCTAGCAGAGGTAGAGATCTTAGTGGGGAGAGGAACAATGGTATGGATAGTAGAGCCATCTGACGTCAGCTCTGTAGCCACCGGAACAACTGTGAATACGAAAGTACCGTTAGAAGTCAGCACTGTTGTGACTGCTGGGACAATCGTACTGATAGCGGAGCCATTGGAGATTATTACCGTCGACACTTTTGTGATTATGGGAACGACCGTGCTATTAGATGTAGTCGTTGAGGCTTCGGAAATAGTGCGCGTGACCGAGTCTTCAGTTGTTATGGCCGTTGGGAATACAGGAACCACAGTGTGAATTGCAGTGCCGTTCGATGTTGCTTCTGTTGGAATCGCTGACAGAGATGGGATCACGACGCTTGTACTATTGGGGGGTTGACCAGGAGTGTGCGATCCAGATACAATAAGCTCTGACGAAATTGAAGACGGAGGTGGAGCCACAACGCTCGTATTGCCAGAGCCCTGCCCAGATGTTTGAGGCACAATTACGCTAGACGCTGACGAAGTTGATGATGCAGAAACCAGGCTTGAGGCCAAAGTCGATCCATTAGATGTTGACAAATAAGTGGACGCCGATGAAGATGGAGCTACAGCACTTGTATTACTAGAGATCTGACCAGACATTTTAGTCTCAGATATACCAGGTGCTGGTGAGGTCGATAGTGCAGAGGTCGAAATGGATGGAGTGCTTGATCCAACAGACATCATTGAGCCGATGGAAGGTATTGTCGGGATCATCTGTGACATTCCCGAACTTGAGACAGAGGATGGGGATATAACTTGAGTGCCAGTGGGTGCCAGAAATGATGTATTGATACCAGATGAAGATGCACCGGACAAAAACGACGTGACGCTAGTGAGAGATCCAGACAAGGAAGTTGATTCGGCACTAGAGGAATCAGGTTCCGTACGAGATGCAGATGTGCTCGAAGACAAAGTCGCAGAAGATGGGCTGGACAAACTTCCAGGCACCTTTGAGATGGTACTCAAGATAGGAACTGGCCCAAACGTATCCGACGAGACACTGGATGATGTAAGCGTTATAGGAATGCCTGGTAGCGACGACGATATACGCTCCTGGGATGAGGGTGTTGCCGACTCCCGTGCTGAGGACGCTATTGGCGCCTGAGACAAGGTCGTTGTCGGCTGTTGTGAGGCAGACGACCGCAACGTAGTTTCAGTGGTGGATCCGGCAAAAGAACTTTGAGATGCGGTCGGTTCAGCACTTGGAGGCACAGCCGTCAAAGACGTTTCAACACTAACTGGAGGAGTAACCGAGGACGCCGAAGACTGGATCGGACCCAGAGGCGGCAGAGATCCATTTGCATCGCACGAATCGTAATCGATGGCCCAAATTGCCGTACCACTCATGCATCGATCGTTGGCAAGCTTCTTCTTCATCGCAAAAGTTTGATCATTATCGAAGCTCATCCATTGGTTGTTCCAAGAAACCTCCATAGCTCCAACTCCATCGGGAATCAGAGTAGGCGTCAAACTGTTATCTTTGATGATACGTTTGATCTCGCAGCCACTCAACATGCCAACCTGTACGGAGCAGTTACCTTGAGCGCTGGGCCCAGAGAAGCCGCAGCCATGATGATTGCAATTTGTGTCTGCCAGTGTGTAGCCGCGACCGTAGTATGCGAGACCTAGCGTGAACTTTTTCGGTTCGATACCAGTGGCCCACAAAGCTTCAAGATGCTGGTCAATCTCAACAAGATTGGTGTGTGCGCGAAGCGTGGAACCCAGAGCTGGGTTGTAGCTGTCCCATGGGCCGTGAAGATCATAGGTGAGGACGTTGAACCAGTCAACATGCTCAGCAAGACCGTTAATATCAAAGCCCCCGAGGAAGCTGTTGTCGTGCGGAATGACGAGGGAAAGGCCATAGTCAGTTTTCAATGCCGCTCGCAGTTCTTTGAGCAACAGAACCTGTTGGTATCAGCGGCATGCTTTTGCAAAGCTGTTAACATAGGGATGTACCTGATTCTGTTTGTCTTCCGGGCGTCCGCCACGATTGGGAGTTGATGGCCATTCCCAGTCTATATCCATGCCCTGGAAGCCGTATTGTTTTAGGAAGGGTATCACCGAGTCGATAAAAGCCTGACGATTTGCCTGCGCGCTGGCCACGTCCGACCATGTTGTGCGCGTCTCTCCGGGATCGCTAAACTCCCAACCACCAACACCGAGCCAAGTTTGCACACCGCGGTCTTTGAGTTTCGTGAATTGGCGATAAACCTCTTCGTCAGCGGGATTCTGCAGACGTATCTTGAACGTCTTGGGGTCAACCGAGGCAAAGGCAAGGTTCAGATGAGTGAGGCCGTCGAGCTTGATCTGTGACGGCCAGACTTTGTCGCACAGCCGAGAGCGAACGTTCCATGATTGGTAGTAGGCGATGGACCGTCCATTTGCGCTGGTGCCGCCATTGCAGCTTGGTCTTGCGACTTCATGATCCAAAGCCTGCGCAAGAATATGGCCTTGTTCATCCTTATTGGGTAAGGTATCTCCAAGGGATAATCGCGGCGCTCCTGAATACTGGACATTCGACAGAGCCGCCGCGAGCCCGGCAAAGGCCGATAATAGTACGGGCCGCATGCTGGATTGCTGGCGTAATGATGAACCGAGCCCAAGTCGGGAGGACAAGAGTCGAGTTCAAGCGAGGATAATGGGCATCTGCAGGCGGGGGCTCCGGTGCTTTTAAGGCGTGGGCGTTGAGACGCTCTCGCGCAGGAGGCTTTGGAAGTAAAGGACTCGTGGCAGGGCTGGCTGGGATCATATGGCGACTGGGTCAGGGGGAATGACGGTCTTGTTTCTCTGAACTTGGACGTTCCCGCGTCACTCGGCTGCGGACTCGAACACCTTCACTGTCTTTCCCACCGAGTCTTGGCATCCACGCCAACCCATCAACTCTCAGAGAGTTGCACCCTCACTCTGCGTTTGCTTCTATTTCTTTCCTTTTCTCCTCCCACAACCGCCTGCCCTGTTCAATCACCTCTTCTTCGCTGCCTTCGACGCCTCGTAGGACACCCTCCTTTCGCCATGCTAGCCTCTCTACATCCACCAGCCGAAACATCCTCATGTCAGCATACTCGCCATTCAACGGATTCTCTACATCGCAATGGGGCAAGCAGTCGAGATCCGTCCTAGGCAGCCCAAACTCCGCCCTACATTGCTTTACATTCCTATGCAAACTCCAGAGCTCGCCATCGGCAATGCTGAAAGTAGCCAGGGGCTTCTTGTTACTGCTGACCCAATCCCTCCACTTGTTGCGACATCGGTTGACTTGCTTCCTGCGCAGGGCTTCAGCCTCACGAGCCTCGCGCTTTAGCTGGCGCTCTGCCTCACGCGCCGCTTTCGCCGCGTCTTCTCTCGCCTTGCGCTCTTCGCGCTCTTCCTTCTCTATGTCTTGAATCAGAGCCTTGATGTCCTCCTCTTCCTGCTTCCTTGCGAGCCGCGCAGCCTTGCTCTCCGCTGGCGAGGGTGCAATTGGTACCGTTTCGACCCTAACCTTTTTATTCGGGAAGAAGGAAGTAATGAGCGACTGTTCTTTTCGCTTCCTGTTTAGCGTTGAAGAGACAGGTGTACAAGGAATGGGTGCCGTTGACGGTCCTGCCCTAGTTTGTGGTGTCGATGGGAAATGGGGTGGCTGGGCACGCCGGTGCGGAGTCTCCGGCGGGGGGACTTTGGCTGCCCTGCTCACACTGCTACAGGGGGATTCCTGTACTGGGACTTTGCCTTTGGAGGGGTTCAGATGCGGCATTCTCACGCAAGTTCAGCGACGTCACGCATAAGTCTAGGAGTGGAGCGTCGAGGAAGTGAGGTTGGGTCCTGTTGGAGCCTACTCGCTTCCGGTTACCTTTTATGGAGATGCGGAACCGAATCGATGCATCCGTTTCTATATTTAGGCCAATCCCCTCACGCAACACAAAAGTGATGTGAATATATAGAGCTTTCTGATAACGTAGGAAGTTATGAGAATCTCTGAGCTTTACTTGGCGCGATCTTTTGACGATGCAGCATCTTGGGAGTACGTTATGTTCGCATTTACATATTCTCGTCGGCTGAAGGCACTAGGTTCTCGCAGCTATGCATAGACTCTATATCAGCCCTTAAACTGTCCCCATGCTATGGAGTAATGGATTCAGGCAACCTTTCTCAATGCCAGCTAGCTCAATCGAGCATGGCTTGTGAATAGCTCATGCAATTTCAAATCGACCCCCAACTGTCCTCTAAACTTCGATCTCAACTAAGCAAGAATAAATCGCCCACAGCTTGTTGGCTATGACAGCTAATTGAAAATACATTGATACTCACTTCTACGCTCTAGTCAACTACACACTTTACCACGTCCAAATAGATAAAATGTTAGAATTATATACCGTAGAATCTTGACAACAAGAGCTATATTACTGTAACAGGGTTACCATGGTACAGCAAAGTAGCCTCTAAATGGGCGCAATTCTAGCCAATGGAAGTGCCATAGGCGCAGGCCGGTAGCAGGGTCCGATTTCGTAGAACATGTGACTCCTGATCAAAAATTGGATTGACGATGAAAACCATCTTATAAATACAATGGCCCTTGTATATTCGGCAACTCTGCGGACAAAGTTACAGTGCTCATCACGTGGCCTTAGGTATCCGTATCATGTTGTGCCCCGCTTCAGCCCTGAGATCGATCCCGGGGCCACCGTTCGTTCTCTTCTTCATTATCACTGCGAGGCACAACCGTAATAAATACGTCCGACAGCTCACCCTATAGTGTAGTATGATTCGGACGGTTATATCCTTAGACGTGCGGTAAAGCTACAGTATAATAATTTAACTTTCGTCTCCTACGTTTCATTGATACGAATACGCGTCACAGAAACGTACGAATATTCCTACTAACTCAACGTTAGCTAACTGACAGGGTATTCCCTTGTAAACACTTGGACGTACGGTAGTAAATTGTCGTCTAAAATAATACGATATTACAAAAGGTGTTCTTTTTTTTATTTTGATTTCGTAAGCAACATGAACTTAGGTCTACACACAAGGGAAAGAATATCAAGATAACAGCGCTTCCCCCTGTTACAAAACCTAAAAGAACAGCAAAATGAATCTCGAAGGGAGCGGGATTCAGACAAATAGTATGATGCTGCTAAAAGACGCCGCAGCTTATGTACTATATAGTTATTAGCTCTTCACTGTTCTTGAGGTTTTTGTAACACGGGAACCGCTACGATTTTAAGGTTCTCTTCCTCGTATATGAAACGTAAGACAACACCTCCGTGTATGAAATCGAAAAAAGGCTAAATAACAATACAAGGGGGCTGATCAGCGGGTTGCCGCCCTGTGGCCGCCACCCTTGGCGAAAAAGACACCTGATTTTTTTTTTTTTGAACAATCTGAGATTCTTTACCATTTTGTAAGTCCTCAGCTGCAATTACTTCTGGATGTCTCTCCCTTATACTATGTATATATATCGAGTAATCTCAAGGGATCCAGCGTCTCCCATTCCTCTTGCGCATACTGTTGCATTCTGCAGTCTTGGAGGCTGTAACAGGGGGGACAACCCGTTCATAAGAAACACGTAACTGGCCTGACCTGTTGCCAGCCAAATCAGGGGGATTTACATTATGCTAGGAAGGGCTTGGCTAGTGCTTAATGCAGGGCGCAATCCGGAAAACAAAACATGGTTCCCCGTCCAATGATAACCGCCCGCAGGACTAATCCGCTAGGATTGACGCCTGTCATACCTTGGCATTCAAAGCTTCGCTGCTAGCTTGTCAGGGGCACCCTGCTATTCATGTTGTGGAGGCAAGATGCCTAGACCCTCCAAGACATTAGTGGAAAAGTGGTTCGAGAGGACAAAGTCTGGCCGACAGTAAAGTTTATTTTTTTTTCGTGGCGTCCTTGGGCGGGAAGCCCGTCAGCGGATGTTGGAAATGGCGCCGGCTGGAACAATTGCGACTTCCCCGCGGGAGAAAGCGAGAGTTTGATCAGCATGCAAGTAATTGTATAAAGACTAGAACGTTGCAGTATCGTCTAGACTCGACATTCGTCGTTCTTATACCCCACAACTCTTTAAGTAGGTAATATTGCGTCTTCGTATTACCGTTGTGCTGGGCTTCAACTCCACTTCGTCAGCTCCACCTTCTAAAACCTAAGTCATTATGGGTGTTCTCAATGGACCGCCGCCACCAGACACCAACTACGCGGTGAATTACTTAAGTGTTGTCGGCGTATTTAGTATTTTCGCCACTAGCCTCTGCGCTGCTCGCATCTGGACGCGCATTCAGCCAAAGGTCGTTCTACGAATCGATGACTATATGATTCTATTTGCGACGGTACTGATTCCTCATTTATATCGCCTAGTCACTCTGAAAGCTAACATGGCCCTGGCAGATACTGTCCTTAGCTGTATATGTTGTCGCAATTATTAACACCGTGCATGGATGGGGCCATCACATTGCCTATGTTCCTCGCAACCGTGCAGCCATTGCCTTCAAGTGCATGTTTGCACAGCAAATACTCTGGATATGTGCCATAGCCCTGACACGATTATCAATCGCTTGGTCACTTCTTCGGCTTAGCCCCGCTAGAATATGGCAGTGGTCCTTATGGGCTATCCTCAGCACTCAACTTCTCATTTATATTTTCCATATGGTTTTTCAATTCTTCAACTGCCGTCCCTTGCGCTCATCATGGGAGCCCGTATATTCGGTTAAATGCTGGCCTCGGAAATACATCCTAATATATGGTTGGACCTCCAATGGTAACGCTCTGATAATCTATGACTTTCGGTGACTAATGGAAGCTAGGTATTCTTGTCACTTTTGACTTCATCCTCGCGCTTATGCCCATCCACCTGATCCGGGCGTTACATCGATCTTCTCGCGAAAAGATACTGATATGCTGCCTCATGGCGATGGGCCTCTTTGCAGGAGCTATCGCTGCGTACAGGATGAGCATCACCAGATCAACATTTGCCGGTGACCTTCTTTCGTCCACTGTTATGTTGTCCATGTGGTGTGAGTTAGAATTACTATTGGGTATCGTGGCGGCATGTTCGGCTCCTCTTAAGGCACCTGCTGAAAGAGTCCTCCACCGCCTCGGCCTACTCGCTAGCCGTATAGACATGACGAGGCCCTCGTTTGTTGTGACTTTGCAGGAGCTACCATCCTCTCAGGGATCGAGAAGCACAAGTCGATTAGATTCGGCACACACAGGTGATGCGAATCTAGAGAAGGGTGAGGTGCAGAATAGTGCCATATCAGCCGCCGATACAGTGCACGGTGTTCCTTGAGCATATTTCTGTACTCTCAGAAGTCTTTGCGTTTCCATTGTTAGACTTTATTTCAGAATATGGCGTCAAGGTATAGAAAAAATGTTGTAACGCACATTTGTGGTTTCTCTTACAAGAATCAGGTATCATGATGGCTTAGTTCCCATGATAAATTTGAAAAGTATTTTTTCCTTACGTACATCTAGTCAAAGTAGTATATCTACAGGAGAAATTCAACGCTCTAAGAGTATTAAAAGCTTCATACAAGAAGCTGAACTTATATAGATTAAGATTAACGAGTCTTATTGTTTGAAAAACCGATGGAGCTATTGGATATGGGTCTCATGAGAAAATGTCATTTAAGCCGCGGAAGGCTTCAAAAATCAGGAAAAATCGGAAAAGGTAGGCCATATATGACTCGTAGCGGTAACTCAGAACATCACTAACCATTCCCTTCTTCTAAAAATTCCTGAACTACAGATGCTTGTTTTATTGTCCCGCTTGCTCTTTAAATCTGCTCACTTTTCTATCATTCACTTTATGCAATGGGTTTATACAACTATTTCAAAGGACGATTCAAGTGGCAGGCGGCCACTATAGAGCAAAACAATAAGCTGAAATCAGAGAAGAGAGTGTAGATTCTATGGAGAGGTACCACAGGGCAACTACTCTAAGAACGGCCTCGGGCTAGTTGCTTAGCATTACGTGAAAACTACCATCGTCATTGCTGTCACAATTTAAAGGATTATTTCGATGCTAGTGGAACAGCCTATAGTAGTGACACTCAAATTAACGATCTAGACAAGGTCGAGACCTTTCTCCCCCACAGAGGCTCGCTCTATTGTACTTCCAGATACAAGCTCTTCCATCTTATCCTCCCTAGTAATAGTGGCTTTTTTATTGACAGTCGTATCAATTTTCAGTCTACGTGCATGGAGTTAAAGAGCCTACATATAGTACTGTCGCCGCCCTTCCTGTCAATTCTTTATCAACCAAACAAAAGTTTTCCGAGGCATATCGATATGGCTAATGGAAATTGTGCAAATGCCATGTGCTACAGGGTATTGCATCTGCGGTAGCGGACCAGCGAAAGAACAAGCAGAGCAAAAAGTAGAGAAAAGAGTTTGTTTTCTAGGAAGCAGAGGCTACAGGGTAACTACTCTGAAGACCTTCCTCAGTGTCATGTCCCTGGTGCCACGTGCGCTATTGCCATCACAGCATCAAGCTGAACCTACCCAGATGTCCAAGGTAATCTTCAAAAACTTCCTAAACCTTAGAGTCTATATTTTATCACATATATAGGATAGGTGTTCAAGGTATTGAGCAGAGTAGTTCCAGTATCAGTCCCCATATAACTTGATTACACGTTGGCATCCATGACCTCCTCACCAAAAGAAGCGGGCATCGGTGGCTTTTTCGATCGCTCGATTTCACATGCACCTTTTGTTCGAATTGGGTTACATAAGCTGTATACAGCAAGACCTAAGAAGATTTCCCCAAGGTATTGAGTGATTGGGTAGTGTAAAATTTCAGGACAAAAACTAGTTTTTACAGTTTCGCAATGTCAACACTTTTTTTGGAGTCTCTAGTTAATATTCCAAGCATCGAATACATCACTTTCTTTATCACTCCTCTCGACGAGCTCGACATCCGATATCTAATTAAGTGCTGGCTCCTTTCGACTGGTTGATCGGTCCCACACGCCTCACGCATAGGCTTCGTTTTGAAGCTGGCTCCACCCCTATTCATACCTTTAGCCTACATGAATGGGCAATCAACATATATCAACCTTAGAAGTGACTGGTTGAATGATGCAGCCATGATCCTCCGCTGACTTTCGCCAAACCTTCCGCAAATATTTGCCTTCGCAGTTGAAACAGACCTGCGAGCTGTCATATCGGGTGCGCTGCCAAATGAAAGGCGTGGGGGAGACAATATCGCAGCCCTTGTACTTAGCTTCAGCTTAGCCACAACCACCCTGGCATTGAAACTCTCGACCAAACTCGGATTGAGAATGTCACGAGGCTGGAACGATTGGGCTGGTATTCCTATAGTAAAATGCTTTATGTTCTTCATAAGTTCTCTAATCATTAAGGTATTGAAAAAGTCAGTCTGATGCTAATATTTGCGGCGTGGGAGATTTGTATATCTAGCTAAATGAAGAGTAGCTTAGATATATAGTTTAATATACAAAAACCAATAAGTGGAGTCTCAGGTCTTTAATTACCTATATAAAGCCTGCTCGGGCGCCATTACTCTATTCGAGGTCGACGGTATCTCTGCGCTTTCGAAAGCCGGTCGAGAAGTATTCTTAAGACCATATGCTAACCATTGGGGCGAGACCTAGGTGGTCGAAGGATTTTGATTTCAGCCTCATGCACACAGAAATTCATCTAGGTTTAATTGAAAAGCATGGCATATAGTTCTGCACTACTATATAGACAACGTTTTGCTGTCAACGACGAGCTTACATTATAAAGCTTTTAAACCAGCTTTAAGATGCGCTCGAAATCCTGTGCTAGGCTTTCTAATTCTAATACTACGTCATTATATATCGCAGTCTGCAGCCTACCATCCGATATATCTGTGCAATCTACAACAAAATCGGCCTCGAGACATTTGCGTACAATGCGCCGATATCTACTTCCAAAGATGGTGTCCACGCCATTGACGAGTCTTCGTGCAGCAACCGCATTATGAGGGTCACCAGCCTGGCGCAGCTCTTTCAGAGGTTTGCGGTGAGCAAGTTCAAGAAGTGCATGGCCTAGATTGGCGAGAGGCATGCTACGGATACCGAGAAGCCCACGGAGTTCTTGTACTGCAGGAGTGGTGGCTTCTGTGGTGAGAGCGTCGGGGAACTTTTTCTTTGGAAGTTTCTTACTGAGGTGAAAAGTAGTGTGGTCGAATGAACTTTGGTCGAGGTATGAAACGTCATTCAAAGACCAATCTTCCCGAAGCCATGGAGTGTGGCTATATTTCAAAAGACCTAGCGTAATTTCGCGAGCTGTTTTTAGTTGTTGTATCGTTGTCATTTTTCCCAGGTACTCGGTTACTGAGTGACTATTGCTGACTAGGCTCGAGGCCTTCCCAGGCTCGATACGATCGAAGATGGCGTGCTCATAACCTGTCATCGTACCTAAGTATCCTCTCGCTGTTCCTGTATGGCCACCTTGACATTTACAACCATCGTTCGATCGCAGAAAGCTGGCGGCATAAAGGTGACAGCAAACACTCGGGAGGCTCTCTAAGTTCGATTTTGAATCCAAACTTAGTATTTGCGGTGTGGGTTTAATTGTAATAGTGGAACTGGCACCTGTATTCATCAGACTACTATTCGAACGCGGATTTTCACCGTGGGTGTGGAACAATGGTGTGGACATTGAGGTTTTTGGCCGCTTGTTCTGATATGACACACCCGTCGGGCATTTTGGGGGCTCGCTTTTTACGTGAAGCCATATTGACTTCTCAATATTGCTGTATATTTAAGCAAACTTCGATAGATTATGAGCAAAGACTTACTTCTCGGGTACATGGGCTACGGATGGCTTTGAAACGGGGGTTTTCCTACAGGAGATTGCAATATTTGTATGAACAGCGTCATTCATGTCTAATTGAGCATCAAACCAGAGCACAGCGCTATGGCCGCCATGTTTCGTGTTCAAACATGACCAAGCCTTCTCAAGTCCTGTTCCTAATTCCTTGGAAGCTTTATTGATGGCAATCACTGATGAAGGTAGTGGCAATGTGTGTTTATGCTCGGGTCGATTTTCAAGCTTGCTTGGATAACCGTTGGCAGTTAACAAATGAGATAATTCCCCAATCCATGCTCGAAGCTCGTCCACGTATTTCTCGTATCGCGGCAAATGTAACATGATGTCAACGGCTTCTTTAGTCGACTTTGATTTAGGTCGTGAAGTCTTGTATGATGTCAGTATATCAATCATCAGTATCTGTGTATAACTCTCACCCTAGGATCTGCCAGTGCAAGTTTCTCAACATTCGCTAGAGACTCCCTGACTTCTTCGAGAATCTTGGCGATCTCTTTGAACACTTCAGTGAATATCGCTGCTGAATCTTTCCCTAGCGACCGCTGGATATGCTCTACGATGTCTGATTTCTGCTCAGCAGTAAGAACGTCGTCCTGCATTAATTGCCATGGGTCGTTTTCCTGGAGCACTGGTGCAAGAAAATGCTTGAAAGTATCGCGAATTCGTGCTTGAATCATTCGGAACTTAAGCCAGAGACAAGACGCAATGAGATGCCGCTGGCGGAGAGTGTGTAGGTGTTCGTTTAGCGTTTTATATGCCCGTGCTGCCGTTACGACGATAGGGACCACGCCAACAGCAAGACCTGCCACTTCCAGTCCACTCATAATTATGTGAGGGCATCAGAATGTGAAGTCACAGTGTTCGAGTATTTCAGCGGAGAGAACAAAGTGTAGAGCAATTCTTGTTGGGTTGGACGGGTAAAACAGTAAGTTCCGGTGAGGGGTTGAGGCTGTGCAGCTGAGCCTCCGCCCACATGTCAAGGCTGTGCAGCGGGGTCTGTAGGCGAACGCATTCTTCACCACCAACTTTCATGTTTTGCGTCTGCCTTCGTGAAACTGCACTATCGTCATGAGTTCAGACAACGGTGAGCCAGCGACATCAACGTTTAGAGCAGAGGAAGCACAGCCTGGCAAATCTCGAATAAGGCTGAGTGATAACGAGCGACCAGAAGATATCAGTATAAGCAAAGCCTTAACTACATTAACATCTAACGATAGTGGCATCCCGATTTCAACGGCACAAAAGACATTCACAGAGAAAGCAAAGAAGAAAAAATTAATAGCGGATGAGTTCGTTTGTACTGATTGTGGTACATTGGACTCCCCAATTTGGAGGACAGGTCCTCACGGCTGGAATACGTTGTGTAATGCTTGCGGCTTGCGATGGGCGAAAAAAGAGAGAAAAAAACAAATCGAAAACGCAACTTCGAAAAGCCTATCATTTGTCACCACTGGTGACTCAACGCGCTTTGCCTTTGATGACGCAACTAAGCTCGCAAATGGCGATGATTTTGAGGGAGGATTTGAACCCATCATTCTACAGGTGATTGACAACCGAAATGTCGAAGCCGGTAGCGTTGAACATGCTGAGATTGAAGATTGGCCTGATCTACAAGAACACGGTATCATCACTTCACTATTTCAAGCGTGTTTAAAAAATTTTCAAGTGCTCCTCAAGCTTCCTCTAACAGGTGATTCTGCATCAAAATTTGAAGGGCAAAGGATGAGCTTCGGCGTTGCCGAGCAATACCAAGTGGAGAGTCTGCAACGCGATTTTTTACGCTTCGCTGTCTGGGGTGAAGAGTTCCATGTGACCGATGGCAAGCTGGATACTGGACTCGAATATGCTGAGGGACTGAAAGAAGACGTTGTTCTAGTACTACTGCATCTGTGTGACGCACTTTATCAAGGCAAGTAAGTGCGAGGATGCAAAACCTACTGCTAATCGAAAGCAGGTCTTCGTTATTTCACACAACCCGATACACTCGCAGGGACGCAGCAACTGGATACAGTCCGGCTACTCGAAATTGCACAGTCATATATCGAGGAGAATGTTTATCTAGGTATCGATGGGTCTTCATTTCCCAACATTGTCGATGAGATAGCAATTGCGACTGAAGGGCTGGGAGATTTGAGCTTTTGTCTGGAAAAACCAGCTATGGACTTGTTTGCCGCGATGGAAACTCCTCGGGCGCCATCTGAGGTGACTGCGGCCGAGTCGCATCACGTCTACGAGGAGATAATTCGTCACCGCTTTCCGAAAGCTGATCCTGCTGTGATATCTCAACATGCAACAGCGAACTACATTAGGTTTATAAGACTACAAAGATTGAGAAGGAACCAGGAATTTAAAACTTTGGAAGGCGAAGTGCAAACCGAAGGCAAATCCCGCGGCATTTCTCGAGTTCACGAAGAGACTAAGACTATGACATGTACAATGTTCCACGACTCCGGTATTGGAACTTATGAACGACATAAGAGCTCATACGCAAAATCCCTTATGAGTTTTACAAATCGTAGCGGGAAAGAGCCTGTGGAGCTGCTTCCCAAAATGGGCGCGCTAGGAAAACTTTTTGAGTGTAATGTGTGCTTACGAAGTGTGCAATTCCAAACATACGACCTTTGGAAGTAAGTCCATATTCGTAGAAGATACCAAATCGCTAACTACTTGTAGAACGCACATCATCGAAGACTTGGTTCCATACATATGCATCTTCGAAAAGTGCGTGAAGGCCATTGAGCCTTTCCAAAATCGCAACTCGTGGCTAGATCATATTGATCAGGCTCATTTTTCTGATATAGATGGCAAGGTTATGATATGTGCCTTGTGCAAAGATTTTAGTAGCAAGGACCATTTACCACTGATTACGCACGTGGAAAAACATCTGCTGGAAATCGCGTATTCCATTATGCCTTCTGACGACGATCCAGAACCCGTAGAAGACAAAGTTGGAGAAACCTCACATCAAAACAAAGATCAAAAGTCTTCCATTCCAACGTTGCGCCTCCCACCTGAATTTTCGGTTGCAAACCGGTCATTCTCCTCTTCGATCTTCTCTCAGCCTGCGGAAACCCCAAAGGCCCCCGAAGATTACCCACGCCCAGACCCAGGCCAGGGCCCGGATGACGAGGACTACCGCCCGCGCACGCGCCCGCGTAAGCCTACCGGTGCGATGCTCATGTCTCCACTGCTACCAGACACATATCCTTCACTTCCCGATTTGTCTGACATGGAAATAGCACAGGGAAAGCATAATAGGATAGGGAACAGGGCCAAATCGCAACCATTAGAAGACGAACCGAGGGTGTCCAGCTCAGGAGTTAAAAGTAGATCAGACAGGCCTTACCGATCACTCATTATTGATACCGGGTATGGTGAGCAAGTTACACGACCATTCTCATGCATATTCTCGTTTTACGGTTGTTGGGCAAAATTCGCTTCGAAAAGTGAATGGAAACGACACATCTCAACTCAACACATCAAGCTTGGTTTCTGGCGGTGCGATCTCTGTGGCTACCCAGTGGACCCCATGGATGGCCAGCCACCAAACCCCAATGATTTTAATCGGAAGGATTTATTTACTCAGCATCTCCGCCGCATGCACAGTACGCCTTGGAATAGAAACCCAGAACCAGACAAGACAGAATACCCAGTGACCGAAGACAACATATCCGATCATCAGAAGCGGTGTTTCCAATCACTTCGTAGGCTCCCTCGGGAATCAACCTGTCTCTTTTGCGAACGTAACTTCACTGGGCCCGACAGCTGGGAAGATTACGTGGAGCACATTGGTCGCCACCTTGAAAAAGACAGAAAAGATACAAGAAAGCTAAGCCCCCAAAATTGGAAGCATGGTGAATACATCGAAAAATATCTTTTAGAAGAGGGACTCATTGTTCGCGGGAAAGATGGAGAGTGGAAAATTGGTGATGGCCACCCGTTACGATTAAGAGCAGCCCAAGACACGGATGGTGAAGTTGAATCTTAGACGGGATTATTTTAGATCGAGTAACATACTGGAGAAGGTAGTTTACGTAGTACTGAAATAATTTGACAGCCCGGTATAATCATCTTCAGGTAAATATACCTCTCTTTATAATCTTGCTAATACTGTACTAATCTAACTAGAATGTGTAGTGGACAGACATTTCATTAGACAGCTCCTATGGCTATCTTCAACACTGCTGTTCATAGGAAGCTCTTCTCAGTGTCGAAGATGATTTGTTATGCATCTCAGACACTTTACTTGGTGCTATATGGTCAGGCACCCGCCGCTGTATATCATCCTCTAATAGAGTTACATATTACATCAGCGTAACAAACACGGCACAGAGACCGCTTGCATGTGATCTCTAAGGAAACACACTCATTCCTAGTATATTTGGATCTGCCCCTTATTTAGGTAAAAATATGGCGTTGGTGTTCTTAGTGTTAATCAAGCAGGCGTCCAACGCCATTCGTCCTCTCTGCTGACTTCGTGCGGATCACATACACTATACAGTGGCTTCGAGTGGAGAGCACATTCGTGAAATTGTGACGGAGGCGTAGAAAACTATTGAAGTGCCGGTCACCGGTTTTATCGAGCTTGGACTGCTTTGACGCGAAGCTCGGCATCTACGCGACAACTTCAATCAAAGCGGCGCTTGTTAAGTAGCTCGCTTAGCATGACGCAAAAGGGTGCGCCTATTCGTCGGCCAACCGCATTCAACAGCGTCCGAAAAATAGCGCAAGCGATACTCGGTTTGAAGTTTATAGGATGGAGTTACGGGTCAATCTCGTAACGGCGTCGCTGCGCAGCCAATGCTGTAAACAGCAGTCAATATCAAAGATTGAAAAATATAATTTTTTACGCCAATTTTTTTTTTGAGTTTTTCAAATAACTCTTATGCTATTACTTTGGGACTGGATCGTAGTTATGTATAGTATTTCGGCCTAAGAGATTAATACTCGAACCCTTAAGGCCAAGCTGCCGTCTGGCCCCCACAAGCGAGAGGAAGGCGACGATGACACTCTTGATCATGACTTCCCTACCCCCCACAACACCTACTTCGGCAGCCTTGGAGCGACAATATGCTCTACAAGGTCACGAACATGATTACGGGCGCAGGCCCCGATGCCTCCAAGCAGGATGAGGGCACGTCGCTCACATCCGTCCTAGAAACGCCGCAGCTTCGCGTCGAACTCGCCCTGCTTGTGCTGCTATGCACCGATGCCATGCGCAGCGATCTACTAGCGACATTCGATCCAGACAAGACGAACGAACTCGATTCCCCAATTGCAGGCCCGCCTCCTGCTCCGCCGAAGCTACAGACGCCAGTCCAAGACCTTATAACAGCGGATAACCCGCAAGATGAGGCTGCGCTGGCGGCAGAGAGGGCCAGAGGCAGCAGGCGACGTGAGATTGAGACGACACAGATGCAAGGCCTCAGACGGAGCGCGTTAACCTTCTTCGACAAGTGGAGGGCGGGCGTCATGCACCGTATCTGCGACGTGTTATGTGTCCGTGGGGACGTAGTGCGCCAAGCGAAGGCGAGAAGGAAGACGATGGAAGAAGAGAGCCATAGAATCAAGCAAAGCAACTCGATACTGCTTGATTTTGAAGGAGACCCTTTCAGAAACGAGGCTTCAAATCGTCGTGGGAAGCGGAAACACGGGCAGTACGAAGTCATCGAGACTCATATATTACCTTTCGAGGAGTCAAAGCGGGTGCTCATTCTCCACTGTGTCCTACTCCTCTTGCTAAGCCTGGAAAACTACCCTGCTCACTCGCGCGTTCTACTACTCCACCTCACAAGTAGCCTTGAATTGGAGACCGACCTCTTGGCTGAGCACGAGAAGTCGGTTGCGCAAGGCTTGCTGGCTGGTGCTGCGTCCCAGATGGATGCAGAGGAATCGGCAAAGAAGCAAGCCTCAAGTGATGCTTCCACACGTAAATGGAAAGTCGGTCTGGCTGCTGTGGGAGGAGCCGTTCTAATCGGAGTAACAGGCGGCCTTGCTGCGCCTCTACTCGCAGCGGGCATTGGGACTGTCATGGGAGGACTGGGGCTCGGTGTCGTCTCGACGTATTTAGGTGCACTCGCAGGCAGTTCTGTGCTTGTTGGATCTCTTTTTGGCGCGTACGGCGCGAAAATGACTGGACGTCTTATGAAGCAGTATGCGAAAGAAGTACAAGACTTTGAGTTTATTCCTCTTCAAGGTAAGCTAATTTGTATCAATAAGATTCACCAGCTCACGATTCTAGACCCCGAACGTCACACCGCACAGCGCGATCTCGAGTGGTCAGACGAACAAGATGCCCGAGATCCCACCAAGCGGGACCAGCATCGCCTTCGCGTGACTGTCGGTGTCAGTGGCTGGTTGACTTCGCCTGCTGATGTTAGCAAGCCTTGGGAAGTTCTTGATGCCGCCGGGACTGAGCCATTTGCCTTGCGGTTTGAGCTCGATGCTATGCTCCGTCTAGGTAACTCTTTGAGTGATGTACTGTTTAACTATGCTTGGGATGGCGTCACGTACACCATCGTCAGTCGTACACTTCTCGGCGCTCTTTATGCTGGCCTCTGGCCTTTAGGATTGGTTAAAGTAGCAAGTGTTCTGGACAACCCTTTCAGCGTCGCGCTCGCCAGGGCAGACAAAGCTGGAAAGGTTCTTGCGCGTGCACTCATAGATGGAGTGCAAGGCAAGCGACCGGTAACACTTATGGGCTATTCGGTGGGAGCACGCGTGATCTATGCCTGCTTAGTCGAGCTAGCGGAGCAGAACGCCTTCGGCCTCGTTGAAGCAGCTGTCATGATGGGTACACCGGCACCGTCCGATAGGAAGTCATGGCGAAAAATTCGCTCTGTTGTCGCAGCTCGCGTCGTCAATGTGTACAGCACTGAGGACTACATCCTCGGATTCTTATATCGCTCTACCAAGCTTGAGTTTGGGGTAGCAGGACTCCAAGAAGTAAAAGATGTCTACGGGATTGAAAACGCTAACATGAGCAAACTCATTACAGGTCACGATCGTTACCGTTATCTTACTGGCACCATACTTACCAAGATCGGATTCAGCGGCATTGACTTCAGCCGTGTGGTAGAACAAGAGAGAGCTCTAGAAAACGCTGAGAAGAAGAAAGAGCAGGTACGTGAGCATGTACGCAGGCATGAGAAAGACTCCCAGAAGCCAGATCCCTCTGCCTCTGGTGGCGCGGCCGAAATGATCATTGTACAGGAGTCATCAAACACTCTGATCGACGTATCTAACCCGATAACTTCGAGTCCTAGTCCGCCTCTTGTAGTTGCTGAACAACCGCTGCTACAGCGACCTATGAGAATATCGCAACGAAAGTCAGGCCAACAGCCATTCGTCCAGCCCCAGATAGCAGCAGGAGTGCCCTCTCCTCCTTCCATGCCTGTGCAATCCCGAACACATCCAACACTCATAGCAAGCCATATGGATCCACTATCCAGCTCCATCGAAGTGTCACCACTCAACCCGGTGTTTCCCGCACGTCACCCCTCCTTCCCTACTTCGTCACATTTACAACCCCAGATCCCTGTAAACACAACACCCACCCCTGCATGCCCCGTTCAACGTACTAAATTCACGAAGCCGATAGAGGGTGAAGATGAAGAGCTCAAGATCACGATGCGCGACTTGGAGACACAGAAGTTCTCGCCACCACTAGACGCTATGCTAAAGCAACCACGAGGTGTGCCACCTCGCACCATCGCGACCGCTGCAGGGAACAAGGAAGACAAGAAAGCGGTGCCTGCAGTTGCCGTTGCAGAAGTCAGCATGAATGATGAAGATAGTAGCGAGGATGAATGCGCCGATTTGGAGTTGAGCGTGGTGGAACCGGTACCGCTGCCTGACAATGATCTGGGATTGATGTGACGAGCTGTATTCGATGATTCAGGGCATGTTGGACCGATTGGTTGATGCTTTGAATAAAACCCTTTGTTTCAGGTGGTGAGCCAAGTGGGTCATCGTGTACAGTGAAGTTCGATGTCACAGGTAGTGCTAAGTCCGCATGGGTTATGAAACCCCTCCTCTTGGCCACAAACGGGATTTTAACATGAGTATGTTAAATCAGATCAAGACTTTGCTACCGAGTTTTTATCAGTGTACCTATAATGCTATAACTTGTGGACATTCCCAAGCCTTTGTGCACATGCGTGCACTGATTGTCTATAGTTACAAAATGGACCAGCGTCGTAAGTTTATTGACTATATTTGCATGGATTCACAGGCAACCAGGAAATTGGTGAACGGGCCGTTTTGAAAGCAAGTTCAATGTTGCTTGTTTGATATTCATAAACCTTATTTTTCAAGTTTTTTTTTTTTTTTTTTTTTTTTTTTTTTTTTCTTTTTTTCGTGACGGTCACTTGCAGGACGTAGTTAGGGTAAGTTATGATGGGTAGTTAGCCGATCGTCTAATTAGGAAATCTAGCTGTGATCTTATGTGTGAGATATTCTCTCAGCAGTGGAGAGATTGATCTTCGTCTAACCGTTCGTAACACCTACCCTCGTCACCATCGGCCTACTTTCTGATTTAATACTAAGAAGTACTGGCCTGGCATGACCGACACCAATACGGAGTCATCTGTTGAGCTTGAGTATTACCCATTGTTTAGACGTAGAAAAGTAGTATTGTGACAATATATCCTAGAAAACGAAGACTTTAGTAAGATTTTCGCCTGTAGCCTAACTTCCCAAGGCCTATATCACATGCATCAGGCCAAATAACGATACCCAAGTGATTTTGGGGAATGAGAGATTGTGTTTGATCAGAAAAAGCGTGTTACTATCTTCCGCATTATTCTTTTTGAAATATTCCAATGAAGGAATAAGCCCTCTGTAGATGAGTGGCTAATATAAGGCTATTGCGCGGCAACTTGCGTTCTTCAAGAGTAATAAGTTACCGAAAATATTTTCTCTATCAACACCCAAGCATTGTACATCTAGCTACAAATCCTCCATGGGCTCTCACCGATTATGAGTCCTGATCTCCCATCTAGTCTCCACCTGGATCTTAGACTTCTCCGCTGTTTTGTGTTTTCCATCAAGCGATTCATTGCCGTGTCCCTCTATCCACGTAGATGATTGTACATTCATATCAGCAGATGGCTTCTGAGGCTGTAGCTCAACTTCAGAATCACCATCGTTGGTGTGCAACTCGATAGCACCGCGCTTGGCGTTACTATACATTCCCGAGTCGTTTCCGCTTCCGTAATGGTATTGAGATGACTGATTACGAGCGCGGCGGTGAGAAGGGAACAAAGGGCGCATAAGAGGTATGCAGGCGAGAGCGATGGCAACAGATGGCTCAAGCCCAGAAAGTAGCGTTGCGAGGACACCATCATATGTCATGTCCTGGAAGTTTAAACCAGGAAGAAGTGTCTGACGGTAAATGGTAATGACCCACGTCCTATGGTACGTTATTAAGTTTGAATTAGTAACATGTCTTGACACATACCCGACGCCAATGCTCAGCATGCTCATAGCGAGAAGTTTCTTCTTCCAAGCCAATTTTAGTTCGTACAAGTATGGAAGCGGTAGAGCCAGAATGAAGACGTCGCTAATGATGTTGACAATCCCCATTGAGAGGTAGAAGTTCGGTTGTGATCCGCAGGTGCCAGGGATAGTAAAGTCCCAGTTGCGAGCAATAGGACGGCAAACTAAAAGCGCGGCGAGAATGTCGCTGACGTTCCAAAGAATGATGACACCTCCAATGCCCTGAGCCCACCGGGTGCAAGACTTGACTGGAAATAACGAAGTGTACATAAGTAATACGGACAGCTTACTGAAACATACAGTGACGTTCCAGAGCATTGCGAAAGCCATGATGCCCTGTCTTGTTATAAGCCAAGTCATTCATAACGAAGCATTGAAGTCTCACCTTGAAGAAAAAGGTAGCCGTGTCAGGGCCAAAACGGATGTAAATGTCCTGCGTATGGAAACCAAAACCTCCATGAATAACTAGTAGCATGCCACATGTGTGAAGCGCAGTGTTCGCCAGCTTCCCTCGCCGTAAGTTTCTTGAGTCAAAAGCTAAAAAGCATTCGGGGATGACATACCAAGGCACCAACAACCAAGTAGTCACTGTAGTCAAACCCAGCACTCATATGCTTCGCTACCAGTCGTAAGCCGACAGTGATGGCAACAAGCGCAATAGAAATGCCTGAGGCCACCAGAATGCTGACCTGTAACCCATTTTCGATGGGAATAGCCTGCGTCATAATGAATGAAGAATCTCAGCACTACCAGAGCCCGAACTGCAAATCAAACTCTCTTAAAGAAGAAGATGAGGGCAGGGTACAGTTTAGTACTTGACTATGTGAACGATGCGAGCCCAAACGGTTCTCGTGGTTTGATCGAGAGGGAAGACCTACGGGAAATGAAGATTAATCTAGCGAACTATAGTTGGAAAGGACAGTCGCAAGATCGGGCCGGCATTGGGTGATGGTATAGGGGTTTTTCTCACCATGTTAGAGACAAGGCAAACTAGCCGACGTTGGACCAGGAACCAAAGCGGGTGTCGTCGCTACAGGTATTTCCTTGCCAGCTATGACATGTGGAGCAGAGATAGATAACCAAGTGACCCGTACGGGACGTTTAGAGGCTTGACAACACATTCCATCGCGTGAGTATCACACCAAGATTGGACAGACCCACAACGGCCGTTCTCCTATTGGATAAGCATTATAAGTTCCTCCTCTAGATAGATCGTGATGCGTGTTTAGATTGATTTACGCCTATCACAACAATTCTAGTGTGCTGGATTGAATATCTCCTGAGCAGATGCTCTACGTAGAGATGCGGACGCATCTCGGCTTCTGCGGGCGCGTGAAGTATGCGCGACCGAAAACGGACCGTTTGATGCTATCCCAGCGCGATGGATTCTCTAACATATTGGCGGGATAGCTGAAACCATCGCGGGGTTATCCCGGCGAATCAGAGGTTTAGCTTTGGCCGTTTTGCTATCGCGCAAGGACATAGCCGCGAGACGAGGACCAAGTCCGTTATGCCACTACGTAGCGCCAAGCGCCCACTCATCCTTTGGGGATAGAGATTGGGCTTTACAAGCACATGCAGAATGATCAGATGCCCATACCCGCTATTCAACGGCCACATAATTCACATTTCAAGACGGCCACTTACTGGATCCGGTCTACATCCGTATTGGTGTGCTGCGCGCCTGCAATGTAGAATGTGCTGATTACCTTCAATAAGCTATACGTCTGTGAAGATGAAAACAAAAAGCGAGAAGCGATATCCGAAGCACGATAGCGACTCTTAGTCCTACAAGGATATGTGGAGTCGAGATGTTGTCTGTGCGGCTAATAGTGCGCTTAGCTGCACGGGGCATACTAGTAGCAACGAGGATATTGAAAATTCTGCTCAAATCGACTGACTTGAGAAAAGTACTCGTTTGGAGGGAATATCCCATCTATACATGAGACAACTTTTAGTATGCAATTGGGGTGTTGTCATTCGACTACCTTCCCTTTCAACACACTAGGCTGCTTGAAGAGTCGGGCCGAGAGAAATATCGACAGCATAATGATAGCAATTATAATAACTTCATGAGTTCAGGGCGGCTTTGAAGAAGATATAATGATTTGAACCCGGGTAAACGGGGCACTAAGAGTGAGCATGCTGACTGCATCTATGCACCTCACTACCTTCTGACACTCTGACTCGAGGCCGATCGTTCATATGGATATCCTTGAAAAAGTCTTGGTCTGGACAGAATCAGGGGAAAGTGGCCCGCTTTATTTTGATACCGGCCCGCAGTATTAAGACCCGTTCTGCGGACTTCTGGGCCAAGCCGTCACCATTTCCACAGCTACCTATCACATTTCTACACTTCATCTACAAAATGGGTTCGATCGATGCTCTATATGGCCGCAGGGTCGCCATCGTCACCGGTGCTACGGTGCGTATTCCCCGTCTTGTAGAGTGATTGGTGAATCACGGATTTCGTACGCAGATAATATAACGGCAGCTAACGTCTAACCCAACAGAGCGGCATCGGATACTGGGTTGCGGAGCATTTGTTTAAGCGGGGCTACCGTGTTGCACTTTGTGGTCGTCGTGAGGAAGAGGGTCGTGCCAACGCCACTGCTCTCGATCCCACTTACAACAGTGCGACCTTTGTCCAGTGCGACATCGCTTCATACCAGTCCCAATGTAACCTTTTCAAGACCGTGTGGGCGAAATGGGGTCGTCTCGACGTCGTTGTTTCCAACGCTGGCTGCGTGGACCGCGACTCCAAGTACAACTTCGCACGCAAAGATGCTGCTATCTATGACCTCCCAAATGAACCTGACTCGACCTGTATCGATGTTGATTTACGAGGAGTGATATACAACACCACTCTTGCGACCCACTTCATGAGACATAATCCAGGAGGCAAAGGTGGAAAGATTATCGTCACTGGCAGCATGATTGGAATATACCCGTGCCAGACCTTCCCAGAGTACTGTGCTGCGAAGGCCGGTGTACATCAATGGGTGAAGACTGTTGGGTCTATTCTGCTTCAAAAAGATAACATAGCGATCAACTGTGTCATGCCTGGAGGTATTGAGACGCCTGCCATGCCCGGCTTCAGCACCGCATTCCTTCCTGAGCACATGACTCTTCGATCTAATCTAATCTCGGCATACGATCTTTTCATTGAAGATACTACAGGGAAGACAGGCGAGACAATCGAAGCGGCGCATGATACACTTATCAAGTGGGGTCATCCAGGGTACAAGAGTGGTGCGTTCGCTCAGCGCACGGAGAAGGTTTACGAACCATGGTTTGAGATGGTACATGGTGAGAGGAGTGGCCTTCCAGGCGCTATGCCCGGTCCACCAGTTAAAGAGCGAATCATTGCTGTGACGGGTGCGACGGGCAGCCAGGGTGGGGGTGTCGTCAACGTGATGAAGAAGACTCCTGGCTGGAAAGTCCGAGCAATCACCAGGAATCCTGAAAGTGACGCCGCAAAGAAACTTTCAGCGGATGGTGTCGAAGTCGTTCAGGCCAGCTTTGATGATGAGACATCACTGAAGAAAGCTTTCGAGGTAAATATCAACGGGTCTCTTTGATTGATTGTGCATCACGTGGTTGACAAGCTATAGGGTGTTCATGCTGTCTTTGCGGTTACCAATTGGTGGGAGCATCTTTGGACTGGCAAGTCACGAGATGAATGTGGTGAGATAGAAGAACGACAGGGTATGAACATTGCCCGTGCAGCAGCAGCCATTCACACTCTCGAGCATTACATCTGGTCAACCACGCCTTCGGCAAAGCGCATGATAAAACCTGCTGGTAGCCTCCTAACACCGCACATGGACTACAAAGCAAACGTTGACGCGCGCATTAAAAAGGAGCTGCCTCGCTTGGCCGCAATGACGACTTATTTGTACTTCGGCTACTATCCTCAGAATATGGCGTTCTTCCCACTAATCAAGCCTGTCGAATACGTAAGTCCCTCACAGTCACCATTCTTTTATCTGATGTGTACTTATATTTCTATTTAGCCCGGAAATGGTCAATACGTACAAACCATACCTTCTAAGCCGGATGCAGTGATTCTTCTTTCAGGTGACATGACTGTCAACCCCGGAATCTGGACGCGCCAAGCTATTCTATCAGGTCCTGTGTCCTATGGCAAATATGCAAATGTGGCCCTTGAGAAGTGGACATTTCAACAAATGATCGATGAATGGTCATCCATAACTGGTAAAAAGGGTGTTTATATCGAGACAACTGCGGAAGCATGGACAAAGCTCTGGGGTGACGCTGGTGCTGAACTAGCAGCGCAATTCAAGTTCGGTGAGATGTGTGATCCGTGGGAAGAGACAGATGACCATATTTCCCCCGAGGCGTTAGGAATTGATAGGAACGAAGTTGTTGGGTTCATAGGGACGATTGAAGGTTTGAAGAATCTTTTTTAAACTTTTCTTTCCATACTCCAATCTCAGTTCCGCTACGACGTATGGTTGAACATAGAAAGACTTTTGATGATTAGCTCGATACAATATGCATTATTTTCTCCCAAGCACACTACTATTCACTGATTACTTATGTTGACGTGTCCTACTTAAGACTTCCTCTAGTGAATACAATGACAAGAAACCCAAAGTTTCTATAATACTGATGCACTCCTCTTTTCGAATATTACTTAAGAAACAGGTAAAAGAATATCATAGTGCTTCATCTACAGCAGCTATACCGGCGTAGCACAACGGACTGGCATATAATTCAATATGCCACGTACTACTGTTTATAAACAATAGAAACACTATGACTTGATTATGAAAACCTGCAGTCTCCCTGAAGATCACGGACGTATATTCGTTCATCCGATCCGGGGCCTTGATACTACCTCCATTCCTTTGAGAGATCCTTCATCACGCCAATTTTTAAGGTACTGAAGAAAAGAAACACTGCCCTCTGACCAGGTAACGCCCCTTGCAGCCTTTTTCTTTGCTTCTGGATCACTAGTAGAAGTTCCATGGCCGTTAAAGTAGCCTGGCGTGCATCCCTCTGTAGACGAGAAAAAAGCTGCACGTTTCACGATTTCAGCAGTGTGAGCTTCCTCACCTTCCCTCGTGACTTCAATGATTGCACGCGTATCATCGTCAACACGGCGCATGCCTTCCACGATCCAGTAAACAACATGCTGTGCAATGAGATCTAGCATGAAAGTGTTGTTGCCTGTCATCGTCGCTTGACTGATGCCGGAGAAGAACAGATTGGGAAAGCCATTGGTAGCCCATCCATGCAGTGTAGCTGCACCGAGCGTATCCCATTTCTGATCCATACATTGGCCATTTCGGCCTGTGATCTTGACCCCGATCCTCGAACCTGGACTTCCTACTCTTCCTACCTCATAACCAGTGCCAAAAACAATGACATCAACTGGATACTCTTTCCCTGCAACGACAAGGCCTCGCTCTGTTGCGTGTGATGGGCCTTTCCCTTCTGTATCAACTAGGTGGACGTTCGATCGATTGAATGCCTGCAAATATGTATCACTGAATGTAGGTCTTTTGCACCAGGTTGGATACCACGGTTTTAGCTTCGCAGCGATATCCGGATTTTCGACAAGCGAGTCAACCCGTGCTCGTACAGCTTCCATATGTGGAAGATCGAGAATATGAAAGTTTGTTGTTTGTTTCTCGAGAACCTCTGGTGATGGTTCGACTATTCCATGCAATGGTGATCCTATCATCGCCGAGTAGGCCGGCATGTCAGTCCAGGCGTCCTTGACAAGGTTCGCCTCACCTGGCCCTACGGAGTTTGTAAGAAACTTGTTGAAGTTAATTTGTCGGTTGAACTGCCACCCTTTTCCTGTCGCTATACTGGTGTTGTACTCATTTAAATCGGTCGGACCTTGCCCACGCGTTTTCACATATGCTGGTGTTCTCTGAAAAACAAGGAGCTCTTTGGCATATTTGGCAACTTCCGGTATAACGCCAATGCCTGTTGCGGCCGTGCCAACAACAGCCACTTTCTTGTCTTGGAACCCCGTCAAAATCTGGTTCTCTTGTGAACCACCAGAGACCTGATAATTCCATCTGGCAGTGTGGAACACCGGTCCTTCGAATCTCGAAAGGTCTGGAAGCTTGGGTATTTGGGGGTTGGTGAGTATGCCTGCAGCCAAATATACATATTGCGCACGAGTTTTACGCTTGATAGGTTGTGATCCAGACCCACTTCTCTGGTTAAAACAAATTGTCCACAGCTCTGTTGTATCATCCCACTCTAAGCTCTCCACATCAGCCCGGAACAATGTTTTGTCCTCGAGATTCCACTTGGACGCAATGCGCTCAGCATGTTCGCGGACCTCCGCGCCAGTGGAATATCGATGCTTTGGAACATAACCAGTCTCTTCCAGTAACGGAAGATACATGTAGCTTTCAATATCGCAGTGAAGCCCTGGATATCTGTTCCAGTACCAGGTTCCACCGAATCCTCCAGCTGCATCGACCAATCGGATGTCCTCGGCCACAGCGACACCGGCTTCGATAAGGCGTACAGCGAAAAGAAGGCCTCCGTAACCGGCGCCTACAACAAAGAAAGGGTAGACTTCGGTTTCGGTGATGGGAGATGGAGCAGCATCAAGGGCTTCGTGGTTAGCCCAAAGGTCTTCAATCAGTGGATTTACCTGGTCGTCGTTCGTTCTTTTGAGAAGTTGGAACTGGGCAGCGCCATCCGACCTCAAGCGTTTCTTTGCTTCCTCTGTATACTTTGCCCGTATTTTTGCGAGCTTCTCAGTATCTTCTCCGTCTTTTGGCATGACAGATGCGTGATCGCGTACGTAACGTTCCATGCCACCAGCCTCAATGGCTTCGACAGTAGCTCGCATACTGGTGATTCACGGATCTCACTGAATGGTGGCTTTAGGGGCGCCGAAGCTAATGGACGCAAACGCAATAACGAGTGATTTTGGCGTGAGAATTGAGCGATCCGTTATCTGGACAAAATACATGAAGGATACATAGAGCTTTGTCATAATCCCTGATGCTCGCTTTCTGCTCTCCAATGAAAACGCCCGCCCATCCTTATCTCGGCCCGGTCCGCATGTACTTGGCGCCTAGATATTCTGATATAAGACCAACATTGTATAAATTACAGAAGGCGGGGTACTGCTACTTAACTGGTGCCAGCAGTATATCTCCACTGTATCTTAGGCGATTCATAGGGTAGTCTACTACTACTAACACAAGTAGGAGCGCTCTCTACGGCCGTAACGTTAGCAGTCATGCTTTAACCCAAACGAATACGTAAATAAGAATAATTCCTAACAGTCTGTTGGTTAGTTTGAGGCTATTGCGATTCAACGGATTTTCCATTGGTTGTTGAGCGCATATACTTTGAGTCAACTCTTCCTGATTTACGTAATTTTATCGAGTTGGTTTCAGAAAATGCTAGAACATAACGAAGCAATTGCATTGGAGTTGATAATAAGATTTAAATATAATCGAGTGAATGGTGTCTATGAACATAAGGATATGCTATTATGCAGACCAAATTTGGATAGGAAATCTGCGAAAATAACTATGGCTGCTGGCGCTGGGTCTAGTGATTGCACATTGTTTTGTGTTCGGGCTGATCCTACCGGAATTGATAGGTTTATAATAAGATAGAAACATAGACTATAATACTAAAACAGCCCCTCGAAGATCACTTTCAAAATCCTGCGCTGCATGATATAGTATTAAAACTCTATTTAGAGTTCAATATTCTCGCTATCCGCTTTAAAAACTGGATTTTCAATTTTGCCTACACTAGTTGTCAGTCCATTTTAGCAAAAGACGAAGACTTTGTTATACCCTTGGCCATTTAAGTACTCTATGAGCGGATTTTGATCCACTCCTGGAAGCATATCCATTTCGCTAAAATTTGCTTCCGATCCCGAAACGAACATGCGCTGGAGCAGCGGTGTCGATTCACTAGGCACTTGCATAATACTACGCAGCATGTTTTCTTCATCTTTAGTCATCGAGCCACGAAGATCTATTGCCTCCAGAGATGATGGAAGCAGACTGTGTAAATCGAATTCGGGCTTGGATTCCGAACTTTCGGCATGAAATTGACCATCTGGAAGTTCTTCGTCATGGGAATTGTCTTCACCCAATGGCCACAACATCCGCCAATCGCACCGTAACGTCTTAAGTTTCTTGAAATCGCGAAGCGATACGCTTCCAATATGTCCTTCTTCATCCTACACTGTAAATTAGAAGCTTGCCAAGAGCAGGTATGAGCTTTAACAAACCTCAGGATCAAATTGCCAGCATTCAAATACAATGTGTTCTATTGAAGAGCCAACATGCTCACTCAGAGAGCGCCAGACCTGATTGGGGTCGGTCGAGTAAACTTCTTCAGCTACGATCGCATCTGCTGCTTCATATGTGAATCGCTGGAGCAGAGGGGTATGGCGTAGAATCTGATCAATGGCATCTGGATCTATCCTACTATACTGGAAAACAAGCTCACGCACGTTCGATTTCTGTGGAGCATGGATTGATGGCGTTATTTCCCCTCCCATTGCACGACCAACAAAGTGGCGCAAAGTAGGAATGGAACAAAAGTACTGGCACCATAGTGGCGAGAACGATCCTTCGGTATCCCAATGTGCCATAGCTACGGTCGTCAGATGCTGGAATGGCAGGTTTGATGCAAGCCCCGGATGGTTGTACGACTCGGCAACAAATTGGACAAGATCCAGGAAGGTTTCGCAAATTTCAAGATCAGTTATTCTCAGCACCTTTAGAAAGGGTGTATGATGTACTAAAATATTAATAATGGGCTCAGATGCACCTTTCATGATCCATTCGTGCCAGCGGCTGGTGCCGCATTGTAGTGCAGCTTCGGGTCCGTATCGTTGTTCGATTACTTTGATTGTAGCCAGGTATTTTTCCACATCTGCATCCGGTGGAGAAGGACTCTGGTCATTAAGCTGGAAGTCATGAGCAGCTTGTGTATCCAGATATGTAGATCGATTAGAAGGCAGGCTGATGTCGCGAATACAGATGCCGATGGTCGGATCATCTAACGTTTCTTTCAGTTTCTCCCACAAAATTGGCTGCAACTCATCAAAATGAGCGTACTGTGCGTCAACGATGCGGTTCTCTATAAATAGTTTCTTCTGCCACACTAGAATGGATCTGCAGAGAGTCCAGTTGTGTTTGCACGTGACGGCAAAATCGAAACACGTAAATGGATCCAAAAGCTCTGCAATTGCAACAATAAGTTCTGGGGGCAGTGAGACGATTGCCATTGTTGAAAGTCTGATTGTAAAGTCTGATTGTAGTTAGGTATTGGTACAAAAGAAAAAGGGAGAAGACGTTGGGCTAATTTCGCGTCGGGTAAAGTGTTTTTCCCCAATCCTGTTTACTTTTCCGGATCATATAATCAGGATAATCAAGAACGATATACTTAACATATTCAGTTTTTTCGGACTCATACATGGAACGTAGACAAGCGTCCTACACTCAAGAAAAAGAATCCTGATATGATAATGCTTCCCCTGTTATAAAAACCTAAAGAATGGCAAAAAGAGTCTTGACGGGAACTATATTGGAACACAAAAAGCGAATCCGGCTGTTTAGCATGCATCCGAGAATACGAAATGGCCACCGTGGATTTCTCGTCCAAAACCGTTTTCAGTTGCTGGAGTAAGGAGTCTTAGAGGCGCTCGGATTGCGTTTCACTGTATCAACTTCCAGTTGTAATCTTAGATTACAAAACGAGCCATCATTTTATGCTTTGTATGAGTTAGGAAACATATCAAGGTAGAAGATCTACACAGTGCGCAACGGTGGCATTGTTAACCTCTCCTCTTATGCTAAGATTTTTCCATCTTAAAATAGCTTCTCACATAGCAAGACTGTGTCAGATATTGCAAAGTCTCAAAGAATTGTGGACGTAGTGTGCAACGTCCATGAAATCGAACTTGCATCAAAATTATTCATGCGGTGAATGCCACCGAAGACTTCACCGGAAGAATATGGTAAACGCCGAAAGGGAAATTCCTAAGAAATTCCCAGTTCGAATTTCCATACACGTCTTAGTGGCCAGCCTTCTAGAAGACTTAAACTAAGCCTTATCAGACGATTGTTTCTCAACGGTTTTGTCGGCATGAGACACGCCAACAACGTGACTTTAGGTGAGCGATTGAGCTCGCAAATGCTATTCGCAACATTCCTACTTGGGTAAAACCTCGCATTTGACTAGTTCCAGGTGTTTGGCCCCCACGTATGCCGATCCGAGGAAGAGGATTGCAATGACGTATACGCATACAGTGACATCTTTTGAGATAATCTGGACTTCCCGATTTTGCATACACGTGTTCCAACAAGCAGCCTATGATACAGGACCGCAAAAATTTTTGGCGTGTGGGCTGTTATAAACGCGGGAGCCCTTTCAAACTGAAGTTTCAATTTTCTTGAACAACAGCTAATGGCAATTATTGGAAGGATCAACAATACTTCTTGGCTGATGATAGTCAGGTAGAGCGATCTTTGCGTGGCGTACATGCACAGCCCTGTTTTCGTCGGAACAGAAATCGGCTTTAAACATAAATAGCAAGGGAAAAAGCCTGCGCACTCCCTGTAAAAAGCCCAATACTTCCACTTCAGCCGATATCAAACGCTATGTATCTGACTTCATTATGGATCCTTCTCGCCACCCTGGCTACAATGTCAACGGCATACAATCGCCCCGAGCACAAGAACCCTCGAGACTTCATGTTGATAACCGACATGTCTGCCCTCCCCACGCCTTCTCTCTCCAATGCAGAAGAGGTACAGTGGACACCCTCTTGAGCAAATTTCCCTGATATCGTGCTGAATGCAGCGAGATAGTCTAGTAAATGGCGTGCCTATGTCGATGCAAAAGCCATGCAAAGCCTCATCGCGGAAGGGAGGCAATCGAACCGTGCATGGGCCAGTGGGCTACGGTCCGCCGTTAGCGAATTGTTTTCCCTCGCACGAAACGGCGAAATTCCCAGCGAGATAGCACGGTTGGACACGGTAGTTACCTACTCATCGGAACCGCCATGGTGCGCAGCCGGGAAAAGTGGCGCGGAGTGCCTCTTGCTGACGCTGTTAGGTATACAAAGCTCTCGGAAGAGGGCAGGGAGGCGTTCGACGAAATGGCTTCCATGTATAAGAAGTATGCGTATAAGGTCGCGGCTACGGTTACAGGCAATGCGGGGACGACCTACACGCAGCAGTTCGTGCCGGTTGCACCTCAGGCATCAGATAGCGCAGGTATGCGCGGAGTGCAAGTGCAGCTTGGTATACTAGCTGTTTCGTTGACATGCATTTTGCTTGTGTGAAAGCATCGTGGTAGAAGTTTTCGGCACAGGACCTGATTTTACGTTTAGTCACTCGGCCAGCAAATACCACTCGCACAGCCATGTAGCCGTGTTTACTGACGTTTGAGCTCGAGCGTAAATGGTGGATTAAAGTCGCGGCCATGCTCACAGATGACAGAGGTGGATTTTTATTGACAAAGATGACACAGATTCGCGGCTGCTCTAAATGGGCACAACTGCACCGAATTGGGGTTACCAGAATACAAATATCCTTCTATGGTATCGATTTAACTCATGCTTAGTCTAGTTGGCAAAGGAATGCTTGGATAATTTTTTCAAGAGAGATGAGATCATCCCCACATCTCTCTTCTTAAACGCCTCGTCATCTACGCCACGGATACACCTGCTTTAGCCATGCGATATCCAACGGCGATGGGTCTGGTGCCTGCCTGATCCTCGACACGCCCACCTTGTTTCCTTGTGCATCCCTCTCTATTTTCGCCATAGGACATAGATCGAGATTAGCCCGGCAGGCGGGTACACCACCAGCGCCCTCTTCCGAGGGATACATCATGATAGAGGCCATGTCGAAGGGTCCCGTGATGGTGCCACCAGATTCTTTGATGAAATCGGTAGCAGCAAATTTGTACTTGTCCGCAAAGTCCCAGTCTGTGCACAGTTTAGTTTTCGCTTCCTCCTCGGTAAGCCTGTTATCGTCACCCATGGCCTTCTCGACCGCCGCCGTGAAACCGCTCAGCATCTCGCAGCGGAACTCGACATACTGGTCGCGATCGGGCCGTGTTGCTTCGTGAATGAGGCCAATGGCATGGCCGATCTCGTGCGCAAGGGTCACGACATCCGTGTCCGTGCCAATTATGAAATGGTGACGCCCACGTGTGCTGTCTACACTTGACGGCTTGTACCCCAGTGTAGACTCGGACTCGGACTGGGACTCGTCAAAGTAGATGAATAGTACGTCGTCCTTGATGGAGGTGTCTTCTCTGCCCGATTCGAGGTAGCAAAACTTAGGAACCAACCGACCGTTCCTGTCGCGGTGCCCGACTTCCATGAAGCGCAGCGCGTGGTTTGACTGCGGGCCTGGGGGGCCTGCTGCACACATCCACTTCTGGATGGCAGCCTCGAATACATCCTTCCAAGCCGACCGCGCGTTCATATGCGTCCAGCAAAAAAAGACGGTGTTGAAGGTACCCACCAAGTCGGGCGTATCAAATGTGTGGGGTGGCCATGGCTTGCGGATGTGCGGAACGTAGCTAAAGGCGCGGGGCTTTGGCATATTGTTGAGGGTCTGTCTGTGATAAGACGGTTGGTTTTGAATCGGTAACCCTTCTCCTACAAACCTTGGGATTTCCTTGGGCTAATGAACGACGGGTGTAGTTGTGGATGCCCACGTCACCCATAACGGTAGCAACGACCAAGCTAAGGAGAAATGGTAAGAGACGCATGTCCGCGATGACTACTGCTACTACTCCTCCCTCTCCTCCCAACTGCGCGTGGACAAGGTTGGGTTGGTTCTTCTAGGGCAAGGGATGGAGTAGAAGGCGAAGGCCTGATTGGAAGAACCCGCATCGAGGTAAGCAACGTGTCCAACTTCCCCACGATTCTGATATCGTCCCAAACTTTTGATGCTTGTTTCCAGTCGTTCGCCAGCCGTCCACCGCATGACAGGGACTGGATCGGACTTACGGTTCCAGTGTTCCACTAATGGGTCCCCGGGCGGCGCACAGGCATGCGGCTTCGGTCCGACAGACTTGTGTGCACTCCAGGGAGGGAAGGAGATGGTGCAAAGCCATTGAGAGGAGCGGAGCTCTGGACTCTGACTATGTTGACGGCACTGCTGAGAATGAGAGATTGGAAACATGGCATTGGGCGGCGATGGACGGGTTTGGAGGAGTGGCTAGGGCTGTGGGAAGTGGTATGGCGTCGCGACAGGGAGGCTAAGCAAGCTAGGCCAGCGAGGGTGGGTCCACGTGACGACTGGCGCGCCGTTTGCAGCCTAGCAGACCCTGTATGATGACTGTAAGCCGTATGGTTGCGGACAGTCATCCACGGCGTCTGGCCCAAGGCATTGCGGGCCAAGCTGCTTGCGGGCGAGGCGGAGGAGCGGGAAGCCAAGCGCAGGTCACGATATACTGTACGCGGTAGGGAAAGGTGGATGGGCACGAAGAGCGCACGAAGAGCACGAGGTCGGGGCGAGATGACATCATCAGACCCTGCAGCGACGATCGTGCACGCACCCCCGAAAATTATGGGCAAGCGAGCGGACGAGCTGGGAACCGTGGCTGGCCGGCGCTGGCTGGGCTGCTGGGCCACGATTGTTGGCCGCAGCGAGCAGCTTGCTTTGACGAGCCCGCCGCGGACAAGGACGCGGTTATCTCAGCGCGAGGCCCGCATCTGCTCGGAGACATCTTCTTCTGCATCTCTTGGAGTCTCCCTCTCTCCCACGCATCCATCGCTGTGCAGCCAGGCCTCCTGCCCTTGTCCGCGTTGCCCGTCCACCCCCACTCGACCCGTCGCGCCGCCTGTGCAGCCATCACGGCACATCAGTTCATCAAGGGCGACGACAGCGACAGCAGATCCCCAGACCCCCGCCTCGCTCCTGGCGTTCCGCCCGGGGTGCCGAGAGGGGCAGCATCGCCGTCGACGTAACACGGCAGCAGCCTCGCGCTGTGTGCAGCAGCAAAGGCACTGAGCGGATGCAGTGGCGACGGCAGCGTCGCCGTAGCAGCAGGATGCCCATCATCGAGGTACGTCGCCGGCCACCCACGCCCGTGATGGCATTCTGCATTTTGCACTCTGCATTCTGCGTTCCGCATTCCCGTCTCCCGTCTCCCGTTCCCCTCTTGTACTGGCGCCAGGCGAGGGCTTGCAGCCTCGAGCTGCTGCGGGCGCACTGGCAATCCGAGGCTGCGTGCGAAGTGGGTGGTGGCAGCATTGCTCTAGACGTCGCGCCCATCGTCATAGCGCGCACGGCCCAGACAATGACGCACCTTCTTCCTGCTACCTTGTTCTGGCAACGACCAGCTCTCTCGCTCGCCTCGCCTGCATGACCTACCACCTACCATCTCTCCCTCTCTTCCGTCTTCTTTACCGCAAGCTCGCTCTCTACGCTCTGTGCCTCCCGCTACCAGTAGCTCCGCTGCTGCTGCAACCTTCCCATCTTCTTTCCCAGGGACTTGCCGTCGAGCCCTACCCCGCCATCCTACCCGCCCACCCTCCTCTCCTCTCTCCTCTTTCCTTCCCACACACACAACTAAGATGGCTGCCATCCAGAATTTTAAGAACTTCCTGCGCCATGGCAAACAGGCCCGCGCCAATGCCCCCCACGGCGAGGCCACGACAAACGTTTCCAACGTCCACGCCCAGCATCAGCCGCAGCAGCGATATCATCACCCAGAGCCGCAGCATGTAGGCGTCAGCGAGCCTGTCATGCACCAAAAGCAGCCCCACGTCGAGCCCCACGCCGGTTACTCGGTCGCCGCCGTTGACAATCGCAACATTGCTGCCCAGGCTGGAGACGCAGCTGCGCGCGCCGCAGGTGACAAGCACAAGCAGCAGGCCGCTGCTGCTGCCGGCTCCAAGAACAGGGATATCGACCCCACCGTGCTGGAACGCATCGTGGCAGAGGAGCGGGAAGCCAAGGGCAAGATGCCCCACTATCCTGGTCTGGAGCGCTGGTCGCTGCTCGAGAAGATGGGCGACGGCGCCTTCAGCAACGTCTACCGTGCGCACGATACCGAGGGCCAGTACGGCGAGGTGGCCATCAAGGTGGTGCGTAAGTTTGAGATGAACTCAACCCAGGTCAGTATGTCCCCGTTGATATGCACCTTTCTGCCCACTTCCTATTGTTTCCTCCCCCTCCTCGCATCACGTTGCCAGGTTGGTGCAAGCGCAATTACCAACACGTGGTCTCGCTTTAGGGCGATAAACATATACACCCGGACTTCAAGAAGGCCCCGAAAACTGTGGAGGTGCGAAAACTTCCTGAGTGTCGATGCGCGGTCCCGGCAGCATCCACCCCCAGCGCTTAGTTTGCAGGGCAAACACTGACGTAATGCCCAACAGAGAGCAAATATCCTCAAAGAGGTCCAGATTATGCGCCAGCTTGACCATCCCAACGTCGTTAAGCTCATCGACTTCTCCGAGTCGCGCCAGTACTACTACCTCGTGCTCGAGCTGTGTCCCGGAGGCGAACTTTTCCATCAGATTGTCCGCCTGACGTACTTTAGCGAGGACCTTTCGCGGCACGTCATCATCCAGGTGGCCAAAGCTCTACAATACCTGCACGAGGAGGCGGGCGTTGTACACCGGTATGAAATATCTCCGCCCCTTTTCCTCCCGCCAAGCCTGTCTGCTGACGTCATGCTCCAGTGACATCAAACCAGAGAACCTTCTGTTCTACCCAATCCCCTTTGTCCCCACCCGCAATCCGAAGCCACGGGGTCCTGACGATGAAGACAAGGCGGATGAGGGCGAGTTTATCAAAGGTAAGGGTGCTGGAGGCATTGGTGTCATCAAAATTGCCGACTTTGGCCTGTCCAAGGTGATTTGGGATAGTCAGACTATGACGCCATGTGGAACAGTCGGTTACACCGCCCCTGAGATCGTGAAAGACGAGCGCTACTCAAAGAGTGTCGACATGTGGGCGCTCGGCTGCGTCCTCTACACTCTTCTTTGCGGCTTCCCCCCCTTCTATGATGAGTCCATCCAGACTCTCACTGAGAAGGTCGCTCGTGGCCAATACACTTTCCTCTCGCCATGGTGGGATGACATTTCAAAGCCCGCACAGGATTTGGTATCCCACTTGCTGACCGTTGACCCTGAGAAGCGATACGACATCAATCAGTTCCTTAACCACCCATGGATACGAGAAGCAGATGAAGTCACATATGCTGCCCACGATGCCCCTCCCCTGGCGACTCCTCTACACGTCAGGCAGAAAGAGTTCGAGCAAAGCGGCGGACAGGCACTGCAGCAGAACTTTGCCTACTTAGAGTCGCCGGGTGCCCGACGCATGGATTTCCGATCCCCCGGAGCTGTCAACCTCCGAGAAGTGTTCGACGTCGGGTATGCCGTGCATCGACAGGAAGAAGAAGGCAAGCGAAGAAAGAACTTCAAGCAAGGCTACCGTGGCGCCAACGCCATCAACTCGCTGAATGCCCTCGACGAGAATGAAGATGATGATGAGTTTTCCGCCGAGTCTGCTCCATACGACGCAACAACGCAACACCCGCCTGCTAAGCTTCCAAAGTCGCAGGCCTCCGACGTCTCTGCCATGGAGCAGAAGATGCGTAACACGTCGCTATCGGCTGCTGCCCAAGCGCGACAGACTGCTGTACCAAAGCAAGAGCGTGGCTACGGCCAGCACTCGCCTGCCGTGGCTGCCGCCGCGAAGCGCCAGGTTAGGAACAAGGGCGCTTTCGAACTTAGCTTGGACAACGCCAGTATCCTTGGTAGAAGGCACAAGAAGGGCCCCGAACCCAGCAGTCTTAGAGAGCAGGTCTCTGTTGCTGGTACATGATAAACCTCTCCCCTCTTTTATCAAGTTGCAGTACGACGTGCATAACGAGGCAAAATCCGAGATGACTTGCATGATTGAGCAAAAGAGCACTTGTTTCTTCTATCAGGACATGACGGATGGCGTTTCTAGTATTTCTTTTCCCATTTGGTTGTACGTGGGGCGTACCTTAATTCCCTTACAGTCGCTTCTAGGCCATTTTCTCATCTCCCCTTTTTTATTTTCTTTTTCAAGAATCTTGGTCCTTTTTTTGGTTCCTTCTTCCTAGGAAGAGGTCGAGATGCATAGTTTCCCTTCCCCCTGACCCATGTCTTTTATTTCCTATATATTAAATGGATTGATATTTGGTCCTAAGAGGTGTGGGGAGACAAGAGGCGTCGGAGCATACCGCGAGTAGATAGGCAGTCCGTTTCATGGCCAGTGACGGGACGATGGTGGGTTCTAGCGGACTGGGACGAAAACTGGAGCGAGATAGTTGGCATACTGAATGGAAAGAATATTCGAATATTTTTCTTTAGCTTTTTCGCCCTTGCGGTGGAGAGTGATTCGAGGTAATCTAAGTGATTAAGTGCCGTTAGGAAATAGTGAATGTGCATGAGTATCCTAGCATCCGCTATACACTGCGAGCGCAGTAGGAATGTGTAGGCAGTACCTTGAATCGCCGTGTACTCCATGTTTTCTACTCAGTTCGCTAGTCCGCGTATGATCTTTGACGGTCCATGGCCGTGACAATGGTAGGGTAGCAGTACGGTGGATATGCATTCACATTTCGTTCTATTCTACCATCTTCATCGCCCAACGGCATGAATTGCATACCTTATTCCTCCTGTGGACAATTCTCCTCCATCCCCGCTCGCGCTCCCCATTCCTCATATCCAGTCCTCAAGGTTTTTTTTTAGTTTTTTTTAGTTTTTTTTTAATCGTCGCGGTAAACCAATGCCTTCTAAAGCCAGCCTATCTGGATACGAGAAAGCCCGTCGATGCTAGGGTTAGAGAAGAGGGGGCACAATCGGTTCTTGGTGCATCGCTTAGGCGACGTGCACGCCGCCGTCTTCCTCTTCGTCTTCCGCTCCGGCCGGCTTCTTGCTGTCGATCTCCTTTTCCAAGGGTTCAGAAACAGAGCCGTACGTCTCCTGCTGCGGCGGGAGGAGAGGGATGGAGTTTCGTAGGTTGGCTTTGAACAGAGCATTTGAGTAGATCTCGTGGATGTGGAGGTGTATTGGGCTGAGGCAAAGGTTAGTATGGTAGTTTACCAACAAACGTGGTGACAGAAGGGAGGGGGAAGAAGGGAAGCGTGCTTGGGGAGGCGTAGTAGCGGTGGGGTATTCGGAAGAGGCTGGGTGGTTTGTATGGGGACGTACCGGTGGGGATCCTCGGGCAGGGGCCAGTAGTGACGCGCTATGTAATGGCACAGGCGCATCTCGATGGCACCGCGATCCGTGTACTCGAATTCTCGGAGTCTAGCTACCATCAGCCGCGCGATGGGTAGCAGGCGCGCCTTGACGAGCTCCAGGTGCGTCTTTGCCTTGACCTTAGTATTGGGCGGTGGCATCGCGTCCAGCGTCGTTTCGCGGAGCTTCTCGAGGTATACTTTGTAGGGCTTGAAGAACTCGGCTGCGACCGCATCGTCGACGGGATAGACGGGGAGAGTAATGGGTGGCATGGCGTCTGGGTCGCTCGGCGGGTGATGTTTGGGCGTGGGAAGTGGCGGCGGTGGAGTTTGGGCCCGCGTAGAGGCAGCCTGGAAAACATAGGCGTCAGTACTGGGTGTCTTCGTGCGAACGGGCAGGCACACTACAGCTGTGGCTGCCGCTGCCGCTGCTGGCTTGACCGATTTGTCGTTTTCCTCATGCTGGTCCTGCGCTCGGTAGCCAAAGCCCCATCGTACACTGGTTACGAGTGACTCCCATGTACCGTCCACGTGGTTCTGCATGATGCGTGCGGAGAGGTGCAGAGTAGGTACGGTGGAAGAGGGGCTGTGGTATCAATGTATGCAAGCGTGGGCGCGAGATAATCACGAGGGCGGTGAAACTTTGGCGCCCAGGTGTGGGCCAAAGAATTATGTAGTGAATAGAAAGATAGAGACACGTTTGCTACTTATCAATTGTTAGTAAACAGTTTACCGCTGTCGGGAACGATTATTGCTAAACTACACACCTTGCCCTTTGAATCGATGATTGACCGAATGCTATTCATTTGCGTGCCCGGTAAGGTTCTACCTAACTACAAGGCCGACTTGAGATTCTTGTAGCTCCCTACCATGTACTTATCGTACTTCTTTCCAGCCAATCGGTATCAGGGCTGCCGCAACCTGACCTACGCCGCGCTCAGTGGCCAGCAGATTGTACTGAGCTGCCGCGTTCCGCGTATCCTGGATCTCCAGCCGTATGCCAAGCTCGTTGAGGTAGTTTCGAACAGTCGGTGCGATGGGCATCACACTGGGTCCCGTGCCAATGATAAGCAAATCTGCAAAGAAGGCACATCAGATAAATCGACTTGTAATCAAGGTGTGGTGACAAGCAATCATACCAGGCTTCGGCCACACCAGCTCCAGCACGCCCCACGCGCCAGAGGGCACATCCCACTGGCTCTTGGCATTCAGCAGCCGCCCTGCCAGGACACCGCCGCCCGTTGCGCCCTCGGCAACGGTTCCCTCCTTCCCATTCTCTTTCAACCACGGCCGCCATCGGAATGGCTCACCGCCTACAAGTAGCACCCCACTGCCGCTAATGACGGTCTGGTTGTTGAGAGCGAAACCGTCGATATGGCAAGAGTCGATAGCGGTCGCGGGTGCCGCTGTATTGCGCAGGACATCCAGGGCGCCAAAGTCGGTTTGTGTTTCTTCGCTGCTCTTTGGGCCACGGTCACGCGACTTGGGCGGTCTGGAGGCTTGCCGTTGCGATGGGTTAGAATGAATGCAGCGGCAGCATCCCGTGGCGGCGGCCCTCGATGACAGTTGCCATGGCGGCTGGGATGTCTTTGGTCGGTGTAGCTGCGTCGAGAAGGGTGGCACGGCGGCGGTAGTAGAAGGGAGTTTGGGTGTGCTTAGAGCCAAGCGCGAGCATTTAAGTATGGTACGCTTCATTATGAGCGTGCAATTGATACGTATGTTCTATGTGTCTGCTTGTGGATAGGATGATGGTGGACGTTCATTGCAGTTGCCGTCATTGAGCGTAAAATCGGAGCTTGGACCGCCCAGCAGCCCGTGCCCTTACCCTACTCCAGACGGCCCCAAAAGCCGGCATGTCCCCCTCCGACTCTCTTCCACAACAAGATGCATGTCGCTACGAACGCAGCAGGATAATCCCCTTCCCTCTATCCCATCGTCCATAGATTTTTCGTTTTGGCTTCTCCACACACTCCTCTCACTCATCCTCCTCGCTGTCCGACTCAAACGCATCCTCGTCCAGACATGAGATGCTCAACCTTTCCACCCCAAACTCCCTCGCCATTTCCTCCGTGATCTTGGGCTTCTTCTCCGCCTTCTCCTGCACCACCTCCACCTCTTTGAATCCGGTCGTCAACAGTGAGCTTGTCGGCGTCTTCCTGAACGTCTCTTTGTGAAACACAATGGGCTCTGTCTCCATCGCGTCCTGCACGCTGGATCCTTCTGATGACATGGCCGTTGTCCACGAGCTCAGCGAGCTTCCCTTGCGCTTCTCATTTCCCTTGTGCTGCTGGCGCATTTTCGGCACCTTTGGCTTCCCGCACTGCACGACCGACTGGTCAATGCCCAGGTTCGTGCGCTCCAGCAGCGGCGGATCGTAGTCGGGTGTCGTGCCACACGCCTTCAAGAGGACTGATGCCTTCATTTCCTCGGGAGTCTTAGGCTTTGCAGAAGACGCAGAGAAGCGGCGCCAGCTGGAGAAACTGACGGCCGCGCACCCGGGGGGCGTGGATGAGAGACTGCCCCATGGTTGCATGATCTGACGCATCAGCGCGTGGTGTGCGGCGGATGAGGTGCGGTGTGGCATCTGTGGACGGGTTGTGCAACCGGCGTCGTCTATGAAAGATGGTAATGTGGAGAAGAATGTGCTGGAATTCGCTGTCGCCATTGTACTCGTCTGCAAGTCTTTGGAGTCTTTGAAGTCTTTGAAGCCTTTGAGATGAGGGAATGGACCCAAAAGAAAAGAGGTGGGATCGAGTAGTAAGGAGAAGTGGTCGCAAGAGTTAGGAGGCCTGATGTGTATGCATAGGCTTATTGTGGCAGCAGTACAATGGCAGAGTCTATTGTCACAATGCCTTTGTCACGCGTAGTAGGCGGTGAATTCACCGGGGAAGTGGTGAGGCTGGCGCCTCTTCCCATTGTTCCTTAAGTTAATCGAGTTACCTTTGACAGGCCGCGCGCTGCCCGCTTTATTGACGCTCATTCACCACGCGGCAACGTCATTTTCAACAAAGAACAATACAAAGCAGAGCGTGTGCGACAAAGGTAGAGGGAGCCACACGCGTTAGGCCTTCTGTGATGCATTCACCTCCACCTACGCGGCATCGCACATGCACATACAGTCACTACGGGTGTGCTAGTATAAGGTAGCAGATCGCTATTCATTGTTCTCATCCTAGCGGTCCATGATACCCTATGCGAGAGGCTGCGTAGCGGGTTGGACGTCAAACTGTTAGCGGTCACTACCCGGACGTTTGTCTGCGTGTTCATCTACGGATGCTAGAACGGCTTTTAAATAAAGCATGTTTGATTGGCCTGAACACTTTTGTATAATATCCGTCCCTGTGTGGCGGGCTAATTTAAAGGCGCTTTGACTCCAGGGCAGTGCTATTCACACACAACGGGTGTATTTTGGTTGATTCTGTGTAAAGTTCATAGCTTGGCCACCCAGGACCCTTGCAGCCCTTGCCAACCACAAAATTATTTGTGGAGAAGTTCCTTTTGGTGGCATCAAAGCACACCTCCACCGCAGCACCACTAAGACTGGTGACGACTTGTTAGCATTACTTGCGAGGCTCGGAAGCTCGAATACCACCATGCTAGCACCACCAGAAGTGACGAGACTCGATGTGGTTGCTGCGTAACCCATGATTCATGCAATGCCGCCACGCTGAGGGGTACTTCCAATGCGGTTTCGATTCGCTCTATTGCATTCTTGACATACCGCTAGCAAGAGTAATGGAAGATGAATTTTGAAGGTTACTGCTCGCTGGTTGGCATATACGGCTGGGCTGGCCGCTTAGAAGGCAGCACCGTGAGAACTGCGTTGGGATGGCTATGCACGTGGAAGATTCGAGCATGAGGCTGAATTCAAGGTATCACATTCATAAATATTATCACGCCTGTTGGCTAAATAAGCAGAAATTTGTACATTAAACGGCATTTTAGAAGACCAAGTACAATGAAGATGAGCTTTTCATATGCAATCGTAGAAATAGAAGGTGTTTTGAAGGTTTAGCAATCTTACTCTAGATGCTACCGAGCTTCAAGCTAGCCTTTGGGCATGCAATCGACGAGCTAGCTTGAAATATGAAAGACCCGACAGCCTCTGGTGATAGTCTTTTACTTAGTCCAGAGACATGAAAATGATAATAATACCTAGCTCGAAATGGTGTCGTCTATTCCGACTCGAATTGTCCTCACCGATGTCGGCGCCGTTGAACTAAGATCTTGTATATACATATTCTCAAGCTCGGTTTGAGATACACGTTCAATGTGAAACATGATGAAAATACGCACAAGTCCAGGAATTGATGATGAAAAAAGATAGGTCCAGCGTTAGACATCTCGAATAGCAAGGGAACCCCAGGTTTTCACACTCACATCCTCACGGTTATGTTACCGTCCTATCCCAACCATGATCAGTACGTACATTAGCGTACTTTGGTCTGAACTAATTCACTAACAAGTTTGTGGCGGCTGCTATGGTGCTCCTCGCAAGTCCTCCATACCCACCTACTTGACCTCCATACGCGCCTATATTCCACGCCACGTCTGTCGGTGGCTTTGGCGCAGTTTTCGTATTAATCCTCATATCAATGAATAAGCCGATCTTTTGCACAGCAACGTACGTGACACCATTCGGGCCGTAGCAGATGTAGCTTCACCCAAATGTCAGCATGGACACGTTTGATGAGATAGTCTTTAGGATGCTGGACTTACTAGCCTCTTGAAGGACGGCCCGCAGCATTTTCCTTAGCTACATAATCTTGAAGAAGCAGGTTTTGGAAGTTGGTGCTTGCGCTTCTTGGGGATGGTCAGATTGATTCCGCCGCAGAGGCTTGGGAAATACGTACGTCCAGATGAAGTCGGCATACTCGCGGTTGGCCGCCGTGTTTGTCTTGGTGGTTTTGGCTTATGACATTCAGTAAAATTGTGATCGGTGATGTTCTAAAACTAACCCTGGAAGTATACTGTCTCGAACACATCCTGGTTCGCTAAATTCACGCCCGTCTTCCTACGGACGTGGAAGTCAGAACCTGTCACATTCTCGTTCCCCGTTTTCGTCTGTCCATTAGTTAGCAAAAGGTGTCCTTTATTAAAGCACATCCAGAAGATCTTCGTTTCGTACCCACACAGCGTTTTTCTGACGCTGCTTTGCCCAGTCTTGGCCATATGCCATGATGATATCCGTCATGCCTAGCTCTGACATATAGACGGTCGCGCCTGGGAACGAGCTTCGGAAGACTGCGTAGTTCGCTGCGACATGGCGAGCACCATTGTCCAGCATGTCCTGCAGATCTTGATCAGTGACGGCGAGGTTGCCCATATTAACAGTGGTTTAAAAGTCGCGGATATATTAGCAAAAGTCTCAGTCAAGCTTTGGAGCGTGAACAGTTAAGGATGTCAAGGTCTTTATACACCAGATGGACATCTGGTGAGTCGCTAACCGAGCTAAAAATTCAGCCGCACAACTGCAGCTTGCGATTATAGTTAGCTATAGAAAGCACGGTTTATTAAGCGAAATGAAGAGCAGAGGCTAAGAAACGTGGCGAGCTGTAATGTGGATGGCTTGGTGTATTTCAACGACTGGTTATGATCTTTGAGCAACGGTAAGACCACAACTCATGGTGAGCTCGCATCCAGAGCATCGATTAAATTATGCTTGCCATATATTACTGACAGCCAAAACCCGACAACACATTTGACAATACGCAAAGAGCGCATTGCAAAGAGTTTGGCGGGTTTGTGCCGTGGGCCGTGCCATGGTTGGGGTTAGTTTCGGGGGTTCGGCAGAAGCAATGATATGGAGGCTAGCTTCTGTAAGGAACGCACAGCGCTATATTTTGAAATTGTTCTTCAGCTCCTGCATGGCTGATGCGTGCTCTCATTGGTCGGCTCCAAAGCACAAGAGCCTAGAACAGCTGCTAAATACATCTTCGCTAACAACGCACATATTTCCTTCAGCTAAATTTCTCGTCATACCGCTGCTTGAGGGACAGCCGAATGATAACGTTAGAAGTTTCTTCGGATCAAGCGAGCACATCAGCGCGTGCTGAAGCGGGCTTTTGACTGTGGTTACGAGATGCAGCTGATTAAGGGAGCTGATATCTTCGCGTCGCTGAGTTACGAATGGATGCGCGACGGTCTGCGTACATGGTAAACAATGGGACGGCTCTAGCCGCCCTGCAATGGTCCGTGTCTTAGATATCTGTGGGTCGGCACGATATGTATCAACCAGAATGACATACTAGGGAAGAAAGAAGTTACCCGCATGATTGGTGTCTACGAGAATGCTGCAAGAGTTGTAGTGTGGTTGGGCCCACAGATCGACACGACAGCGATTGCAGTCGCCCAACTCAAGCAGCTGCAACGAGACAGGCAGAATGCAATTACTGCTACTACTCGCACACGGTTCGCTTCGCTTGTGCACTGGACCTGGATGCATGCCTATGCACTAATAAGGGGTGCTTACGGGTGTCTAAGGAACTACCCGTAGGCTACTCTCACCGTGGTACTTGCAAATTTCTATTAGATATACCCCAGTTCTATTAATCAAATAATAGCTAGGTTTAGCTTTCTATACTACCTACATTGTAACCAGGCCTTTAACCGTCAGAGATCGGCAAGAAGACTACTGTTCTCCCTCGCAATTCTTACAATGTACCTGCGACATCCCAACAGTGCCATTTCGGAGGCATTCTTCCAATACGTATGGATGATCTACTCACTGAAAAACATGCTCTAGTACTTAGCAATCGCCATCTGGCCCATACTACAAGAATACCATACTCAGATGCAGCGTGCGGCGAGCCACGGCGACCCAGACAGCATAACTATCAATATACTTACAGACTTCTTCCAGCGCAAGTAGTTCACCCGTATATGGATCACACAAGAGATCGCATCGGCGAAGGAAGCAATCATAGTATACGTATCTCTCAAACTACAGTAAAGCACGCTGAAAGACGCGTGCCATCAACTCAAGGACCTCGTCATAGCCACGCGAATTAGGAGTGTCTACTCACTGACCAGATTCCAGCAGGCGCTGCATCTACTCTTCACCCTTGAGCGTAGATCTACAGCAGATCCATCGGGGCCATCTCTTGACAGGAACAACCTACCAGTACTACTCTACGAGTTCAGTATCGCCGAAGCGACCAAGAGCCACCACAAAATCTACGGCCTTCTCAGCCTGGCGACCAAATCCCGCCACCCAGCATATAGAACGCAAATACCCGAGCCTCGCTACGACCTACCCATTCAGACAACTTATATTCAGACAACCAAGTTCCTCATAGAGTCTTCTAGCACATTACGACCGCGCTCGCCGAGACTTGCAACGCAGTGATGTAGGGAGTTGTATTTGTAGTAACGAAAATGTACGTTCCTGAGTTATTATTCGATATTAAGCTAATTTGATTTATCGCTAAGATATAATATAATATACATAGTATAGTGACCTTTCTACTAATCCAGGTTTAGAGGCTATATAAGATGGTATTCAGTAGGCCTACTTCGTTATCAAGATAAAAAGGATTTAAAGACGAGTTATATATAGTAGTAGATATCTTTTTATATCTATCTTCTTAGTAGTAAACGATGGAATGTTTATCTACTATAAGTACATATATTAAGGAGCGATATGGGAAAATCAGCGAAGGAAGAATGGAAGATATCCAAATAACAACAGTTGAACCTCCATTTCCTCTCTAAGCAATTCCACCATTTGCCACAAGCGACATGCTTCCCCCTTAAGCATCTCTCCGCATACTACCCAGCCTATTTAGTGCACCCACTGCAGCCGCACTCATCGCAGCCCCCGATGCTGCAAGCCTGGTTTCTATTGCAGTCATTGGATGAGCCGCACGAAATCCACTGGCCACTGCCCCCATTATGAGCAGTCCAGCACCAGTTACCAGCGCCACATTCCTTCCAGCACCAACCCTTGGAAGAGCAGCCAAAGCTGCCTGCTCTCTGGCATTCACGCTTGACGAGGTTGCCGCTTCTGAGGCTACGTGGGTTGATGGATTCGCTACCCACGAGCTGGACGTCCGAACGTTCAATGTCGGCATGGCTTGGGCGCTCTGCGGAGAGATCACGCACAGCATCAGCCTCAGTGGGGACATCGCGCATTGCCGTGCTGGCTCCAAGGGCAAGGAGGAAGGGGACGAAGGTGAGGAACTTCATTGTTGACTAAGGGGGTATTAGGAGATGAAGGTGGATATATGTAGATGAAGGTAAAGGACTTGCTTGTACTTGTTTGAGGAGAAGTCTTTAAACTTTCTCTTGTTTTCGGTGCTGATTTCTGTGGAGCACAATTGAATGACTGTTGACCGGTGGTTGCTGGCTGGGTGCTTTTCGGATTTGAAGAGAATTGCTCGCCTTTTATATTCCACGCCAGGCTTCCCTGGTTGTCTGATCACCTGCAAGAGCCTTCCCCAATGTACGCTCTTGGGGCTATGGTATGTGCTACATGCCTATTTAGGACAGGAAAACTGGGCCATATGTCTTCCCTTTAGAGGTATAGCTAGGCCAATTTGAACATCAGTATACTTGTGATTCAGCTGGAAGATTTAGCACGGCTGGGCAAGGGGTGAGTTAGGCCCCAAGGAAGACGAATCAAAGGCCAGTTCTCTTACCCCCAATTGTTAGATGCAGATCTCTCATACTCGGTGTAGGGCTCCATTACAGTAGCGTATGGGTTTCATGTACAAACATTTTCTCACCTAAGGAGTACCGTGCATCGGTGAAAGATTTATCGAGTATAGTGGGTAGTACAAATCAAATCTGTTAGTCAAGCGGTGCATCAAGTAAGCACTTGGCAGGGTCTCACGTGGAAGCACAGCCGTAATTTTGCACGAAAATCGCCTTTTTCGGATAGCGAGCGCTACTTAGGACCCTTGGCGCCACTCGCCGAGAACGGTTAACCGGGATGCTATTCAGATTTTATTGGGATGTTCGTTAGGAACTCCCTGTGAAAGTAAAGAAAACAAACCGGAGCGAATCAGCGTTCCTATGGAGGGCCCTTGTGAGCACGTTAGGCGTACTGTTTGAATGATTGTAAGTGGTTTTGTTGTGTCCTGTAACTAGCTGCGCACCAAAGTACAATCAATGCCGAGGAAATGAATATGCACAAGGACTGAGCGACGTAGTTAGATCTTGTCCTAGGAGCTAAAAGTTCATGACTGCTTATGGTGGGGCGTAATGTAATCTGTGCACTGAATAATGATTTGGTGGGTGTGAACAACTTGCCAGCCCCACTGGACGGCAGACGAACATCATCAAAGAGAAAGTATGGCAAAGAGGGGATCGTATCCTTGCCGCCCGAGTTGTTGGCGTGACTCAACTTGCCATCGTTACAGCGTCGCAAAGGCGCATCATTTCGCATAGAGTTATAGAGAGGCTCAATGGCGGCAAGGCTCGAGCGGAAGGCAGGCTGCAAGTGCCCGAGTCAGACTGAGCATGCTTAGTATCTGCTAAAAGTGGGCAAATGCTTTGACTGCGCTAACAGAGAGAAGGTCGGCCCGATCCGCACGTACCTTACACCAAGTCGGCACTGATGGGCGTTACCGCCGCGCCATCGAGCAGGCCAGATCTTAAGAATCGAATGTAGCAAGTGCGGCTGCGCGGCGGTAGTCGAGGTTAACTAGAATGCGTCATGCGGCCTGTCCATCTCTGCTGCCACGTAATGAGAAGGCGGCCTTAGATGTAGATCAGGTAGACGAAGCTCTTGCCAAGGATAGCAAGAGGCGTGCTGAGGGTTCGCAAAGCCACAAGGCAATTGTGCAACAGTGCACTTTTTCTCCCCACAGGGCAAAGCACGTCGTCCAAGAAAAGTAGGCCCCCAATGCGATGCATGCAAGCCAGGTGGGTCTTCACACTGCAGATCAGCGTTTCTCCCCGCAAATGACATTCCAGGCTTTGCGCCCCCGCGGAGCAAAACGAGCTATTACCAGACCGTGACACTGTACTCATCCTTCTGTGCCAGCGCTCTCCCATCTGCTTCATATCACCAGCGCTGGCCGCTACACCCTCCCTTGAGAGCTCTTCGCGTCTCCGTTCCATCATAGGGATCGAGTGGCATCACCGCGGGCAGCCGCTGATAGTCATATCAGCGAATGACATTCCAAAGTGAGTGTGAGGGTCATTTCCGTCCCTCTCCCAGGAACTCTATACAATAGCCGGAGTTCTCGTGGTTAGCCATACTCTGAGCGGCTGGCCGGCCGCATCCTAAGGGGCTAGGCAAGGTTCGGGCTAGACTAATGGAGGATCTCGACCTTCGGGTTGATCCAAAAAGCGGGGTAGACAATGCAAAGTGCCTAGCCTCAAGCCTTTTTTTTTTTTTCAATTTCTTCGATTGCCTCAAATGACTGTCATTCTTTTCTTTCGGTTTTCTTGCTAGCCTGTTTTCTGGTCCCGCGGCGTTGAGGTCTTTGTTACCTATAACAGCTCGGTTTATAGGGTTTATGGGCATGTGGAGGTCTGTGAATCCCAGGGCAGAGGCGTATGTCAATGAAGCGGACTCGCTGGAGCCGGATTAGCTGCAGAGTTTCTGGTGTGCGAAATATGAGAAGATACTTGTCGTCAAGAGAGATAGGGATCCATAGAGCGTTATTCTGGGCGCCGACGACGGTCGGGTGTGAAGCATGGGGGCCACTCTGCAGGGCTGACGGGGATCTAAATTAAAAACAAGACGACTGACGAATGAGCAACTTAACAACAGGCAAGGATGCATGGGCATCGGCGATTGTTATTACGACCCCGCAACTTGGAAAACGTTGTGTCTTCGTGAACAGGGCGAACCTCGCTGCACACCATGGAGTCTCGAATCTTGCCTGCTGGGCTGTGTGATATCAACGCCTGTTCTCCCGTTGCTTAACTCTCCGGCAGCTCGCTTTCGCCCATAACATCTCGCCTTAGCACTTCCCAGTAATCCAACATGTGTTTACGGTAATACGAGTGTAATCTCTTTCTGACCCGGTTTTGGGCCATCTGGTGTAGCGCTGGTTTACCCCCCATTAGAGCGTCGGGTAGTCACATTCTATAAGACAAGCGAGTCAACTCCCCTAGCACATCCGGATCATCTGGTAAAAACCTCCAAATCCAGTCAACGATTTGAAGCTCCATACTGAGAGAAGCTAAAATCTGAGGCGTGCATCTCGTACCTATTACTATGCCTACAGCAACCTCAACTTTCGGGTTCCAAATTACCAACTATGGTCCACTTACAACAGCGTTTGTTGCGGCGCCATCGTGTGCTTCCGAGTCTAACTTCTTGCAAATTGCACTTTCTGGAGCCCCAGACGGCTTCGCTTATAGCATTGGCTGCGACACTACCAAGAGCACTTTCGGCCAATGCTATCCTTCTGGCGTCACAGTCGATTCCCGCCGCGCGAGGTTTGCTACCGACGTGGCATATAATGAGATAGGCTACTATTCACCAGGTGTAATGTGTCCAGCAGGCTGGAACACAGTCGGCGTTGCCGTAAAGGCTAAAGACGGTGTGCTGAGCACCTCTGGCGCGTTTATTCCGGCCCACCCGGTGCCTTCTCGAGTTGAAGAAATTTTCTTTAATCCACCCCTCAACGTCCTCATGGGCGTCATCGACCCCGGTGAGACGGCTGTACTATGCTGTCCAAGGTGAGTTCGAGTATCACATCCGCCTAACGCCAGGCTCCACGCTGTCCAGCGGCTGACCATATACCTGGCAGCTCGATGACCGGAGGTGAAGGGACATGCTACTCCACTCTTCCAAATCTCAAACCCACCGAGGGCTGCCTGCGTCTAGTCCCAAATGATGATTTTAGCTCCATCGGTACAACTTTGAGTGTCTACGGTACCACCATCTCGGCCAACCTCCTCACGATCACGGCAACAAAGCCCGTCACGGAAACTACGAAGACTACATTCTCAGGCACAGAAGCTTCGCAGTATGTCGCTGTTACGTTTACGCCCATGGTCGCACTTGTGCATAAGGCTACGGAGGCACCAGCGAACACATCTTCGGCAAGCTCTGCAGCATCAGGGCGGACTTCTAGCGGGGAGCGAAGCCCTGTTGATTCGATTCCCATCTACGCGGTTGCTGTGGCGCTGGGATTTGCATTTTGCTTCTCGTTTCAGCGATTGTAGGCGGTGGTAGGGACGTCAATTGAGAGGACAGCGATACTTAGACGATGCGTTATGAGACCTGGCCTTAAGACTTTTAGGAACAGTTGGCGCGTAAGGATTCTCAAGATATTCGCATATATTGCCTTCCCATTCGATCCCGCTGGCTTCCCAATCAAAAGAACACTATGTATAAGTATAAACTATGAATAAAACACGGAGATCGGAGCATTGAAATATTATGATACATAATACTAGCGATGGCAAGGATTAGGTCCCACAACGCACGCATACGTTCACTAGATTCGGGAATGCATGAGCACATTCGAGGACACTTTTCCTTGCTCATAACGGGAATTCCTGGCGTTGGTTTGGGATCGTATGTTGGCTCTTAAGTACTTTCAAAACGAGTGCTTCCCAGCTTCACGAATGCGGCGCGGTTACGCTGCACTAACCATCCTACGTAAGAGGATGGTTGGAGGCCATCTACGCCGCGTCAGAGAGCGATACGCGGTCCTTTCGGAGGCTCTGACGCTAAAAGGCTTCAATTTCATTCGTCCTCCTTGCAGAAAGCGTCTTTGCACTGCTCGCTACGACCGCTACGACCGCTACGACTATTTCTGCCATGGATAAGCAGCTTGTTTGATGGAAGCAGTCCAGGTCAGTATACAAGTGGATTGCAGTACTAATATACTAATACACAATAGAACATCTTTTGATTTCAGACAACAACGCAGCTAAAGAGCATCATAGTGCAACACAAGTTAAGTCTTCCAATGGAGCGTCAAGCTGCCAAGGGAACGGCGGTTACCACGTAGCTGCTGCCGCCGCCAAAGGAGAACGTGTTGGACAGTATAGCGATCTCAACGCAACTAGTACGAGTGCTTCCTCCATGGAAAGTATAGCCTGTGGTAAGTATTGTTCCGCATCGCTTAAGGAGCTTATTTAACAAATTCAGAAGTGCCATCGCCAACGGGGAACGAATCACTCTTGAACATCGACGTGACGAACAGACCACTGTTAAAATGCAAACGAACATGCCGTTTATCTGGTAACACAATCATCTCCTTAGAAGAGGTGCCGGAAATTACTTCAGAACCAGACCTGGAAGACATTCACTTAGCGAAGCGGCAAAGGCTGTCTAAGGATTAGGTAGAGGGTCTCATACCCTATCATATACCAACACCTGAATCAATGCTTTTTCCAGCCCCCAGCAGCTCAAGTTCCTCTTCTATGGCCAGCAATGACAGTCAAAGTGGCCTAGTTACATCCCCAAATGATCTTAACGAAGAGGATGATGACGATGGCGCATATGCTCGTGAAGTATTAGAGGAAAGGAACAGAAAAGGCAGTGGTAACCAAGCTGCGGAAACTCACGAGGACCTTAGTCAAGTCGAGAAAGTATTCAGAAGACCTCAGGTGAAACATTTTCGACGAAGCAAACGCATCGATCGTCCAGTGCAAGAGGGGGAGCGTCGTCCAGTTACACGAAGCCAGGGATCTATGCCTTCAAGTAAATCACAAAACGCAACGTTATCCCAGCTTCGTCAGCTTTCCAGGCCCAGAAGTAACAGCGTAAATCGATCCTACTCCCCACAAACAGCCTCCCCAAGAATAAAGGCTAGTCGGAGAACCAACGCATCTAGACCTAGCGCCAACTTGGCTTATCAGATAATCAATTTCACGCATTACCATGTGCCAGAAGGCTCGTCCATTTTGACAGTAATTTTGCGTAGCGAGTCGAATTTACCTCTTAACCCAAAAGTCTTAGATCGCGAGATCCTCGATGGTAAAAGCGGAGTTGTCCGCATAACCCAGCTATCGCTAGATTTGTGGATGCTACTAGGATACCGATATGACGATAGTGGATTAAATATATCTACCCGCGAAAGTCGAACGCTAGATACTATGGATTGGGTGAGCAGCCCCTGTAGTAATGCTGCCAGCCATGAGACCGACTATTCGAATGACGAGGACGAAGATTATAAAGAAGACCTGGGAAAGCCTAAAGTTTATGCCACCAAAAGTAATATACACCGCCGCTAACGAACGTATGAGCCATGGTAAGAGTCAGACGAAGTGCGTTTACTCTTGTACGGGGATAAGATGGATATGGGGTGGAAGGATATATATAAACGCTTCCTAGACCGGTCGGCCGGCGCAGTAAAACTGCGCTACTATACGCTGCACAAGAAAAACTCATAGGACTATTGCAATGTTCTTCAATCTAGATATTCATTACCTCTTACCACCAAGATTACCTCGTGTCTGTGGGCTCATAACCTGTTGGAATGGGGTTACAAAGTTCATTGTAGTGTTAACATATATGGAGTAGCTAGGCTGAAGGTGCTGCCCATATAGGGCTGGCGCGCTCTCGTCATATGCTAAGAAGCCCTTCCCCCGACAAATTTTATATCGCGTCCAAGCAGCTCAAGCTTGTTTCCAAAGGAAAACAACGCCCAACCCCCATATTCCCTAGCCGACATTTTCGTACGCCTTCTGATTGAACTGAAATGACTTTGTAGTTGGAATAAAGTCAACATAGTACTCCTGCTCATATTCCACCTCGGTACCGGCCTGAGTCTTCCTGCATCCAGCTCCACACCTGTCTGGATCACCGCGATGAACAAAAATGCCACGTGGGCAAATGTACACACGCCTAGTTTTGAGGAAAAAGTTGTGGCTGATTTCCTCGTTTCCCTTAATCGTCTTTGGAGTGGCCTGACTAATGCTCTGCTCCTGAGGCAAATCAACTTGGACCGCAATACCGTCTAGGTATCCTTGTCTCTCGATCCAGTCACCTAGCTCATCGATCTGGAAGAAACGGGCTTCGTGTCCAAGACGTTGGTACATGCCATAATCGAATCCCGATGTCTTAGACCAAAACAGCGGGAAGATTCCAGGACGGCGCATATATTGAAGCAGATGCTCGAATGTGTCAGGATTGGCGTCAACAAAGTATGATCCGTCCTTTTCAGGTGTGCAGGTCCATCTTCCTGAGAAGAGAGCCTGGAAATATCCAGACTCTGACATCAGAGTACTAAGCAGTGTCTTGAACTTCCGTCCACCAACATCGAGGGTTATAATGCTTGGAAGCGTGTCCGAGGTGGCTTTGGTGGGAGACGAGATAGTCATTTCTCGAATCGCAGATTGTAGTTCGCTCGGGTCAGCGTGGCCTTGAGAAAAAGACGTTGAAATAGTTTCAGCCGGGATAGAAGGAGTTAGGGTCTCATGGACATTTGACTCAATAGCGGCAGCCAACATTAATGAAGTAGGTGATTTATCGAAGGCTGCAGTGTTATCTAAGCATTCTGACTTAATAAGATGCAATCGCGAGATTTGAAGCTCTAGTTACTTACCTACTCAGACAACGATAGTCTCCTTGAGAGAAAAGGTTTAATATTGATATGTTGGGGGCAAACAGGCTTAAATACTGTACTTGTGGCCTGCGCTAGCAAGCAAGGTGAAGCAATCTGTGCCGTTGAGCTGAATGGATGTATTGAGCAATCGTTGAGCGACGGAGTATATAGCCATGCTATGGGAACTATATACCATACTAATTAGGTGCACTGATCACGTGCGAGATTCACGCGCGGGTGGCCCGTGACGTCACACAATCAAAGTAATGAATGTGAAATGGTAAAGGTGAAGATGAATGTGAAATGTAAGCAGCTAGAACTATGTCACATGACGGGTTCTCGCTATATAAGAGCTTCAAACATATCTTCTACACATACAGACTTACACACACATACATACAATTTTAATACAATCAATTCTTTATAAATCCCACTTCCTTGCATGAAAGATTGTTTAAAATAACGAAATCCACATGAAAGGCTCTTTAGAGAGCAATAATTGCAGGCTAGACAGTGTTTGCGATAGTAGGTAATCCGTATGGCGGAGCAATACTAAGGTTACATTACCGTCGGCAGGCAGTACAGTACGTACGCCACGGCGGCAAGGCGAGTACTGTACTGAAAGATAATCGTAACAGACGATTTGAAGCTTCTACTGCAGTAAAATAGTATACAATCTTCCTGATCGGATCCAAGCATCGTGCAGTCTTCCGATCGTGCGCGTTTCGCTGTAGCATGAGAACGGAGCGGAGGAGACGGTGAGATGGATTGAGAGATGATATGGTTATGTTTGTTGAAGACCGCATCGAGGAAAGGTCTGGCCCGCGCAGTGTCGAAGCTGTCGGAGTAAACTGCTGAATTCAGCGACAATAGATCACCGAGTAGGTCTCTATTATCGCGCTTTGACGGTAACGATTGAGGGGCGGGGAGGCCTTTCAAGGAATGTATCGAATCGAGGAGGGTTTTTTTTAGCCCTGTTAGCATCAGAGGAGATTCGCACCGGGGATCAATTCTGAAGCATCAGAAAGCGCTTCTTGTCCTCATCCACACAATCTTCTCCTTATCTGACCATCACGCAAATTTATATTACTAAAGTATTTTTAGGCAGGGTGCACATTGACTTCTAAGCTACGGTAGTCACCAATCTATAGCCATAGCCGATCCGTTACTATAGAGTTTTATTCCAAAAGCGTTCAATATTCAAGAAGTCTCCTGAGGTAAAGATGCAAGTCAATGTTGTTAGTGGCAAGGTCAACTATTTTCGGTGTGATTCCTAGTAAGTAATGCAACATCATCAAAAATTGCGTTTGGTGACATTTACTCCGCGCTCCAGGCTCCACCACTTGTCCGCTCGTTAAGCGGACAACCATGCTTCCACTTCTACCCGCAATCAGAAGATCTCTCTCGACCCACAACAACGATCAGATGCCTCGCGCCAATTATTATCCCCACAGCCGACCCCACAACTCTTAGTCCCGATGAATACATCTTGTATGCTCACGTTGCCGACCTCGGAATCGTAACCAAACCAATCGCTGGGGGCTACCCGTCCGAGGTATTCTCAGCACCTTGGGCGAATAGGCAGTATCTCGGAAGATCGTGTGCATGCGCGAACCCTCAAGCGGCAAGTTCCCCAGCACTCTCCACACTTGGCAGCTTGGCATACGACGTTCGTTCATAAACTGCACGCTGCCAAGCGTTAGAGAGCGTGACTACGAGGCGAGGCTATGGGTTTTAAGCCCCGATGAGAACTGCCGGTGCGCGTGGTGATGCGAAGTTTTAGTATCGGATGCTTTGTGGGGATTTCTCGGGATGTTGAGTGCGCATAGAATGCAGCGTATAAAAGGATAGAGTGGGCGATGAGATATAAGCATAGTGTCAGCTACATCTCTCGTTCAAGATGCTGGTTGGAAGAATACACCAATGGCACCGGAGAGCCTTGCTCTCGCTGGCATTTACTGCCGCTATTACGCATGCATCCTACGTCTCCTCCACTACGAACACTACGCTACCTTACCGCAATGCATCGTTGTGCGCTGAAGACAGGGTGGATGACCTTATTAAGCGCATGACACTCCAAGAGAAAGCCGGCCAGCTCTTTCACACTCAGCTTCAGAAGGGTCCCAATGGAACCCTCGACCCCGGAAATGCCACAGAGCGCCGTAACAGCACTCAAAATCTGGTTAAAGAGAAGCACATGACGCACTTTAATCTCATCGGCGATGTGACTGACGTAAGGCTCAATGCAGAATGGTACAACAGAGTTCAAGAGCTCGCGATGCAGACCCGACTGGGTATACCCATCACGCTATCGTCGGATCCTCGACATGCTTTCACAGAGAATCTCGGTACCGGGTTTGCAGCAAATGAGTTCTCGCAGTGGCCAGAGAGTTTGGGCCTCGCGGCTCTACGTGATTCGGCGCTTGTGCAGAAGTTCGCTGAGATTGCGAGGGAGGAGTACATGGCCATTGGAATTCGGTCTGCACTGCACCCCCAGATCGATCTTGTGACGGAGCCTCGTTGGGCACGTATCGCGAACACCATGGGCGAGGACGCAAATCTCACCTCGGAACTGGTGGTTGCATACCTCAAGGGCTTTCAGGGTGAAGAGTTAGGCCCGCACTCCGTGACGACAGTTACAAAGCATTTCCCTGGCGGTGGTGCTATGGAGAATGGAGAAGACAGCCACTTTGCATATGGGAAGAACGCGACCTATCCGGGTAAGAATTTTGAATACCATCTCATTCCGTTCAAGGCCGCAATTGCAGCCGGTGCGAGGCAGATGATGCCATACTATTCACGGCCGATCGGTACAGAGTATGATGAGGTTGGCTTCTCGTTCAACAAGGGCATCATCACTGGCCTTCTCCGCGAAGAGCTTGGGTTCCAGGGCATTGTTTGCAGTGATTGGGGCCTGATCACAGATACTGTGATTCTAGGTCAAGATATGCCTGCTCGTGCATGGGGCGTGGAGTACTTGAACGAGCTTGAACGAGCCGCTCGAGTTTTGGATGCCGGCGTGGATCAGTTTGGTGGTGAGCAGCGACCCGAACTCATTGTCGAGCTTGTCAAATCCGGTCGTATCTCTGAAGACCGTCTCGACGCCTCTGTTCGCCGACTTCTCCGGGAGAAGTTCATCCTGGGTCTATTCGATAATCCTTTCGTCGATGTCGAAGCGGCTGTTCAGACGGTCGGAAACCCGTATTTCAGGCGTCTTGGTCTTGAAGCTCAGAGGAAGGCGTACACTCTTCTTACTAACAATGACGACATCCTTCCACTTAAGTCTGCCACCAACATGAAGTTCTACATCGAAGGTATCGACGACTCATACCTAGAGGAGCGCAATCTCACCATCGTTTCCAGCCCCCAAGAAGCTGACATAGCCCTGGTCCGTCTCCAGGCACCCTATGAGCCACGCCCTGGAGGATTTGAATCCAGATATCATGCCGGATCGCTTGAATACAATGCTACTGAGAAGGCTCGTCAGGCTGCCATCTATAACGCAGCTCCGACGATCGTCGACATCTATCTAGACCGCCCAGCTGCTATTCCAGAAATTGCAGAATCAGCCAAGGCACTCCTCGGGAACTTTGGTGCTAGCCCCGTGGCGTTTTTGGATGTGGTGTTTGGTGTTGAGGGGTCGCAACCCATGGGCAAGCTGCCCTTTGACCTACCGAGAAGTATGGCTGCGGTGGAGGCGTCGAAAGAGGATGTGCCTTTCGATACTGAAAATCCTGTGTTCAAATTTGATCATGGATTGAGGTATGCGAATAGTTGCTAAAGAAGCTCTAGAGTGTAATATTATTGGGTTTGATTCCGGTAATACAAAATAAAAGAAAGTCATTCTCTTATTTTTATACTTAGGCGACTGATTTAATAGATACTATGGTCGAATAATATATAACTATCAGTGTTTATCTTTTTCATGCTTTATTGTTGGTCTGCAAAGGTTCTTACTTCTGGTTTTGTGATACCTCATGAGTTGACTTCAAAAAACACCATAGAGTATATTATACTTATACAATTATTATACATAATCTTTTTAAACAACTATTAGGCCTAGAGCTATATAAATTCTTGGCGGGTGGGCCAACCTTAGGGCCGCAGCCTTGCGGTCCTTACTCAATCTTGGCTATGCCTCCACTCTCTAAAACCATCTACAGAATTCGTCATCTCATAACCCTATGGTCGGAGAGGGTCGGCCGCCCTTCCTGTTAGTGTCAACAAGGTGTTCGCCCCCTTCTCAAGATACTCGTATGAGCATAATCAGTCAAGTCGCTTGCAAATTCGCCTATGAAGCGCCAGCCTTACCCCGCCCGGAGTTGAGCTTATTTTAACTCCATCCTCACAAAACCAAGGATATTTCAAGGCAAAGAAGGGTTAGCTCACAGTACTCTTGCTCTATCTCGCTTCCAGATGCCACTCTTCGGTATAGGCGGACATACTGTCTTCTTGTATGCTCGCTTACCTCTATTGTTAGGACTAATATTTTCGACGTACGAGTGAGTTGCCCTGATCGTTTCTCTAGTCAGGCTGCCGATGAAGCATAGTCTATCGCTCCCTCCTCCACGTACCACTTCTGGGACTTTAATCATGTCAGTCACGGATGCGATCAAGCAACCGGAATTAGATGATAACTTTAAGCACTCTCCTCTCGATCTTAAGTATCGGGAAATTCGGTTGCTTAAGCTTGTATCCAGAAGCGAAGACAAAGAGCATATAAACGCAGTTATCCAACATTTCAATCTCTCGGAAGCACCATCGTTCAATGCATTATCATACACATGGGGCCAAACCCATCCCCTGTTCTCCATCTACATAAATGGGAAACCCTTCTCTGTAAGACAGAACTTGTCCGCTTTTCTTAAAACAGTCGGCTCGGATCCAGAATTTTGCACCGATGAGTGGCTTTGGATCGATCAAGTGTGCATACAGCAGACCAATGTGGGCGAAAGGAACCATCAAGTCCAACAGATGCCAGAGATTTATCGGTCGGCTTCCGAGGTCATCGTCTGGTTGGGTCTGGGAACCGTGTATAGCAAATATCTCCTTCGAGAGGTAGCTGAGGTGAACGAGAATCCTACTTCTTGGTCCAACCTAACCACACGCGCTGCAGTACAGCTGCTAGGTTGCGAATACTGGACTAGGACTTGGATAATTCAAGAGTTTATTCTCGCACCCTCCATGGTGTTTTACTGGGGTACAACAAAATTTGGATTCGATGACTTGGAAGTTATTTTGAAAATTGGCGGTCAGCGCATCCGAGATCGCCATTGCCAGGCTAATTCATTGCTTCCAAAGATAACTCATATCTCTGAGCTCATATATCAGAAGAGTATAAGCCGACAGGACGGGTTTGTGATCAGGGATTGGAAAAATGCATTGACGTTGTCATCACTTACCAATTGTCAAGACGTCCGCGACCGCATCTACGCTCTGCTTGGTCTCGTGGACCCCAAAATCGCCATTTACCCTAATTATGCAGCATCCCCGAAAGATATATTCATAGACATCTTGGCTGGCGTCGCGCTCCAATATTCGAACCTCCATCTCGAAGTTAGTGAACAAGTGGACTTTCTAGCAGCGAAGGCTTTGGTGAGCCGAGCACTCGGACTCGGAAACCGGCCCTTGGACGAGCTGAGATGGCACTTCTTCAACAAGCTACGTAATGACAACCAATGTGGTGATAACACTTACATTGATTTTCCCAACTATCAAGAGCATAGGGCGAAGGCTGCCGATGCTCTCTGGGCATGGATTGTTGAAGACAATAAACACACATACGGTTTCCTTGTCACGTATAATGATCATGAGCCCATAAAAGAAGCAGAAAAGTACAGAGACGCCATAAGTTCGCGAATAGCGAGCAGAGTGAGCAGAGCGAGCACCCTCTTTGGGCTCGACGAGGACGACAAGTCAGGTATTCTTGTCTACAAGTTTCGCTCAGGTAGCAAGTCGCTGGACGTCTCATCTCAGCATAACCTCTGTAGAGCGCTGGACTCCGGTAAGAGTGCCTTTCCCCGTAATCGCGGGCAGTGTTTGTGCGTTTCATTTCGCTAATATGTGCGACCTCTAGATCCAGATAACTTGCCTTTTTTACGCGTCACCAAGAAGAAGATTCCTCGAGGCAACAGCCGATTAGAGATCGACATCTAAGACGTCCTACCTCTCAAGATGGACGAATGGAGCCCGCTGCTCAGGCGTCCTATGAAGTCTTCTATCGCAAATGTCGGCCTCCCCTCCAGCGCGTATTGGAAGCGTCTCATCTTTAATTCCTTTCCGGAATTATATATCGTATCACGCTCCATACGTCCTGAGAGAGAGGACTCTCCAGAGAGCACGTGAGTCCTTCGACTACGTTCCTCGTGGGTCCGCCACATCCCTTGCAGGACGCGCAGGCGTCGTGGGTCGTCGGGTGAAGTTAGGCTGGATCGATCTTAATTTTAGGTCATTAGGGCTCCCAAGCCTGTCCTCCCTGACATGTCTCGCCTCCCGACTCATCGCTATATCTCATCCCTGACACTTGGGGTGGCGGTGCATTCTCTGGTCGCTCCTGCTAGCTCCATTGACGACCAAGACAACATCCACTAAAAGCTATACGTTTCGTTCACTTATACCCAACCTTTATGGGGTATTATCAAATATTGTTAGCTGGTCTTATAGATTTCACTATGTTATTTCTTGGTATTTTCTGGAGTCAACTTAAAGGTAACACACTCCGTACGTAATACGGCTATTAAATTACCATTTTATTATTATACTACTTCCAAATCCAGCGCGAGTTTTGCCCTAGGGGATAAGAACTGATATGTAATATATATTAGTTTCAATAATGGTGCAACTTAAGCAGCATAAGACTCCCGGGGAATATTTAATAGTGTAAGACAACAACCATCATGATACGCTTCATTACGACACATTTTTCGAGTGACCGTATAGCAGAAGAAATGCTGCTATCTTTGAGGTATCTTTAGTGTACTTGGGTCGACAGTTCCGTTTACGAATTTATTTAATTAACAACACACTTTGATACAATTCGATTAAAGAAGGATAGTCGATTCATAGTACCATTATATCCAAATCCAGCGTCAATCTATTTACGGAGATTCTCGCCTTACCTCTTCCACCATACCCTACCAGCAATACTTCTTCTCCCCAAATTACTTATTGAATCGTTACTGCTTCTCGAACTAATCATACCTGCCATCGTAGCCGTGCTAGCGTCTCCTCTTGCCATAATCGCTGCGTTCACTACCTGCAGCCCAACGTAATAATCTGCCACTCCCTGGTTTGGAACCAATGTACTCTGTATCCTCGCCGCTAGTTCTACCATCATTCCTGCGACAGCCTCTCCCACCGCAGGTGTCAGTACGGCTGTTGCGCCCAAGCAACCCGCCATAATCCCCTTGAAGAAAACTTGATCTGTATTGCAGCTCCCATCGCCCTTGCACTTCGTTTCCACCAAGGCTCCATCCCGCACAAAATTTCTCTGCGCGGCATCCAGCAGCCCACTCGTCCTATCAACCCACTTTTGGTCGCCAGTCTCTGCTGCCATGACGGCCGCTCCGTACAAGAACACTCCTGCATTGTAGCTCCATTGATCATGGTTCACGTCTATGCACCCTTTCGTATCATCGGTTCCATCGAAGACGTTATAATCCCCATCAATAAGTCCCACGCTCAAGACCCAATCATAGGTCTTCTCAGCCCAGTTCAGGGCATCCACGTCTCCGGTAAGTTTTCCGAGCCGCGCTGCTAATTGGAAGAAAAGGCCGTTTGTGATACTCGACTTGTATTCGTACCCAGGATCCCCAGCTCGGATTTTCCACTTCAGCCCGCCTGAGCAAGTGTCTGCATACCATCTAGACTTTTGTTCGTTAAACACATTCTGCGCCATAGAAAGAAAAGAAGGAGCACCAGGCTGGACGGGGACGTTGTTCTCTGCAGCAGTGAGTGCGGCAAGAGCCCACCATGCTTGGTCGTCATTTCCCGTAGCTTCGGGCGTCATGAAGTCGTTTGCAGCGGTAGCTTGGTTGTACAATGTATTCTTTGCAAGATCCTCGTACTGCTTGTCGCCGGTTATAAAAGCATAGGTCAGGAGTGCGGTGTTGGCGAGACCAGATTCCCACCAGTAATACGGTTGAGGGACAAGCGTGAGACTTGGGCTTGGGAATGTGGATCGGAGAGATTGGGCGATTTGCGCAGCGGTGGTTATTAGAGATTCTGTCGTCTGGGCAGCGATGAGGGAAAGAACAGCAGTTAAGTGTATTATCACAAGATACAATCGTTGATGCATCCTAAAGACAGTGGCTCTGGTAGCAAAAAAGGTGTAGTTATAATGAGTGGACACAGTTGCGAGGAGTGAAGGCCGCAATGCTTCAAAGATTCATAGAAAGAATGACTAGTAGTAAGAACTGCTAAGTACTGGAAAAAACCATAAGTAGAGAACGCGCAAAGGTGTAAAAGGCTTGAGAAGACCTCGTGCAGATTATTTATTCCATGCCCTTCTCTGAATCACGCTGAGGCCCATCCTCAAGCCCCATCTTAACCTCATCGCCTGAGCTATAAATGGTGTTGCATAAGAGCCGCGATTCCATCCATCCTTTAGCCGATTCTCTACAGACATTGATCCTTGAACAGGTTTCATTTTCCTTTCGCAGATCCACAGGCTGAATTTTGGTGGAAAAACTTGCATAGATTGCTTTTCAGGGGTAGGTGATGCCTGGCTACCTGATCCTTGCACAGACCCTGGTCTATCGGAAACAGCTCTAGTGAGCCTTCCGAACATCTCATTGGCTTAATGTGAGCAGTGTTTACATTTCTCGTACCAATTTGATCTGATTGGATGATGCATGCTAATGCGAGCGTGTTTTGGAAGTTTTTGGTCTAGCCGAAAAAGTTCTTGATACACATCAATCGATTAACGGGATCTGACGTTCATGCGTTGTTGCGAAGCGGCAAGGGAGAGATTCGAACGCATTGCCTGGCAATGGAATAAATCTCATAGCATCAAATAATATGCTGTTATCCTCAATAATGGATTTATCTAGTCGTTCAGCAGTCTCAAAGTTAAAGGACTGTCAGAGTGAAAAAGTAATTATCTGAACGAGTGCTGGAGGAGATACCTCTGATGGGGGTGGGAATCGATACTACTGTGATTTAAAGCCTTTTTCATGGTGATTCGAATTTGGTGATCATGTTGAATAAAGAAGGCATTATGAACATTCAAGAATAGAAATTCATCTATGAACTGGTAAAAATGGCTTACTGGTATTCTAACAGGCGTCACCGCAACACAAAGGTTGCTTACTTCAGACACGTAGACGACACAACACCCGAATCATCCCTCCCGCCTATACACAAGCCGACACAGCCCTAAATCGACAACAGCCCAATCGCCCACGATACCCCTTTGTATCAACAACGACTATCTTCCCGAGCTCTGTAATCGTGCCATTCAGATTCTAATAATTCAAATAAATGAATGCGATTCCCTTGTTATTGTGCTTAAGCGGCTGCTTCGACAGATATTGTAGTGGAACGATGCGTGCTACCATATAGTCTGATGCCTGAAGGACTCTTAGAATAGTAAAAGAGTAAGTTAAAATAAAAGGTGCAGTAGAGGAATACCTGTGACTGGAAGAGAGATGTAAAAAAAGGTGTATTGTAGGAGTAGAATAGCCTTAATTATCTATTATTATATAGAGAGTTATACATAAAAGGGTGTGATGAAAAAAGACTGATAAAAAAACGCACTTTCTTATCTATTTACAGCTCAATATTAATGCTACAAATAAAAAAGATATAAGTTTTAAAGAGAAAGTCTGTGAAGTTTGGTTCATTATAATAAGAGTTACATAGTAGGTAGGATAAGAGAATAGTATAACAAACTAATTTTTACACTCTCCATAAATAAATTAAGAGAAAAAGAAAGCCAAACAGCAGACATATACAACGCGTAGGCGTATACCGTAAGAATGCCCATGACCCTTTTGCGACTCTGCGAACCTCATGCTTCTTCAACACCAGCTCAATAGCAATGGGTCCATCGCAGACTGACCGTAGGTACTCCACGACCCTTTCCTGTCCCTTCTCATGCGCTAATTGCAGGGGTGTCCTGGATCTTCGATCTCGCCGTTCTAGGTCTTCCATAGCTCCCAGATCAAGTAGTCTTTTAACTGCAGCCAAATTGCCAATCTCAGCGGCATGGTATAGCGCGGTACGACCCTGCAAGTCTGTCGCGTGAGTATCGAAGCCTAACGCTACCACCATGTCGATCGCTTGGGTCCGGGGGCTTTCGGTTGCGTAGTGCAGGAGCGTTTGCCCGCTCCAGTCTGACAGAGAGGAAACTTCGTGCGATTGGTTTAGGATGTATCTAATGAGATCGAGGTTCTCTCTTCCGAGTGCGAGGTGTAGGGGTGTTCTTCCGTCGGTGTCGCGTGTTGTGGAAGGGCTGACGCTGTCTTTGAGGCAAAGCTGCATGTCTTTTGGTGACGAAAGTTTGCTGTACGAAACATAGTGAGCGACGGTCATACCGAGATAGTCTTGGGTAGCGCAGTCGATATCTTCTTGAAAGCATTGAATAGTTTGCCGCATAGTCGCGTTGTAATAGCAATGTAACGGCGTTCGGCCTTGAACATTCTGATGGTGCAGATTGGCCCCGTAGTTGAGTAGGTGACGGATCATTTCATAATCGCTTGTTTTCTTAACAGCGATGTCAAGGGGTGTACTGGTCAGTGTAAGCTACCTGATTCTTGGGATGGATAGTAAAAAATGATTGGACAACTCACTTGCCGTCATCATCAGTTGAATTTACCTCTGCTCCAGCGCAAAGAAGCTCTGGACAACCTTGACATGACCATACTTCGCTGCTACCTGAAAACTGTTACTGAAGCGGATTCATAGGATCATTCGGAGAACTCACATGCAATAATGTAGTCCCGTATATAGTTCTATCAGCGATTTTAACTTTGCTGCTAACGAGCAGTTCTCGTAGAAGTAGCCAGTTTCCCGAAATGACAGCGCAATAAGCCGGACTATCGAAAGGCAGCAATCCTGCGAAATTCAATTTCCATCTGACCACTAACTGAAACGAACCAGATGCGCTATACATTGCAAGAAGCCTAAAGGATAACCGCCCAGGAAACATTTTGGTAATTTGATATACAAAAGAAAATCTATACCGTGAGTCATGGGTCAATGCCCGCCAAGGGTTAATGCCCACCCAACACCAAAACACCTCAGTACGTCTTGAGGCTCTAGAGCTCTACGCAATAGCTATTATTTCGAGATTTTCTAGTGGAGAGGTCTATAAGACTCGAGAATCAGTTATAACTATAGAAATCTACTTAGAGTTCTAATATTCCGGCCACGGCGCGACTGAACCTGTAGAGGCTATAATACAGCACCTACACCTTGCGCAGCATCTATAGACTTAGTACTATACTTTTTCTTCTAAGTAGCCTTCCTAGGAAGCTTTAAAGGCTTTTTACTATACTTTTTAGTAAATTTTATATAATTCTAAAGTTATTACTAAGCTCTATAAGTTTACTACTTCTAAGCTTACTTAGAGGCTTAATTAGCCTTCTCCTTTACGCGAGCTTTTTAAGCCTTAGCCCTTATAATATATCTCTCTTTAAATAATCTAGCTTTAAGCTGCTTGCTAGCCCTTTAAGCCTTAGCTCTCTTAGCTTTTTAGAGTTATAATTACTCTACCTTAGCCTTCTACTACTATAGTCGATTATATATTACCTATATCTTACTTAGTAACTAGAATACTACCCCCCCTAAGTACTTAGTAGATTAATTATCTACTAAAGGCTTACTATACTTCTAATACTTCTTCTTAGTATTAAGAGATATATAAAGGCCTTTATTTTTATATTTAAATAACTAATTCTATATAGAGATTAAGTATATTATTTAACTTAATTTCTTTACCTCCCTACTAGCTATATTATCTACTATTACTTATACTAGATATTTAATTTTCCTCTAGTCTAACGCGCTAAGTACTAAGATAGAGCTTTCTTTTAATTCCTATTTAAATTAACTAGCTTTTAAGAACCTTTTAAATATAGATTCTAGGTTAAGTAGTAATATACTAGTAGTCTTAAAAGCCTTAAGAATTAATAGTTATTTAAAGGAGCTCTACTAGGCCTTCTAGAATAGGCTAAAGAAATCTCTTTTAGCTATTAAGTAGAGTCCTTAGCCCCTATATAGGAAGGTTAATAGTTCTTTTAAGTAGGTAGTAGAAAGAGATTTAAATATATAGATATTAAGGGGCTGTAGCGTATACGTTAAATAAGGAGGGAATACTACTACTAGAATCCTATATTAGTTATAGTAGTTAAGAAAATCTATAGTAATATAAGATCTATAGCTATTAACTATAAATAGTTAGTATAAGTATCTAGTTTTCTCTTTAGTATAGTAATTAAATACCTATTTACGCTATATAAGGCCTATCTTATTATTTATCTAGCTAGAGGAGGATAAGGTAATAAATACTAAGTATTCCTCTAGGTTAATATCTTCTATCTAGCCTAATAATAGGCCTTCTAAGCTAGCTTTATAGATAAGGGATAGATCTAGAGCTAATCTATTAGCGTATATATAGGCTAGAATTAAGATCTACTTATAGTTACTATCTTAGATAGCTTACCTACTACCTTCCTCTTATATTTCTATCTACTAAAGATCTACTTTAAATAAGTAGTAATACTAAATAGGATACCTTTTTTATCTATATTATATATATAATAAAGCTAAATAGAATACTTATTAATTTTCTATTATAGTAGGCTAAAATAGAGACTATATTTTACCTTTAAATTAGTATTATAACGTTTACTATCTATTCTAGTTATTTAGTATAGAATAAATTCACTATTATTCTACTTAATAAACTAATTAACCTACTATATACTAATAGTAGTTCTAGATTATAGCTTATATAGGTAGAAGGCTTCTCTTAGTAAGCTTTTTAATATAATATATTTTATTAATAAGCTGGATATATTAGTAAGCTAGATACCCTACTAGAATTCCTATACCTTCTCTAGTAATTACTCTATAATATAATAGTTAAATTAGGTATTAATAGATTTATTTAATAGCTACTATCTCTAAGTATACTAAGTTCTAGTATACCTTTATATATAGTACTTACTATATATTAGTAGCGCGTATTATCTCCTTAGTATTATATCCTACCCCTCCTTAGGGAGTACCCTTTCTACCTCTATAGCTAGCCTCTACCCTTCCTTAACCTATAAAGTACTTCTAGAGGTAATAAACTATTAGTACTATTATTTCTTACGCTTATAGCGCTCTAGGGTCTAGTATAACTTTAAAACCTCTATTATAAGTATTATATTTAATTATATTATAAGCTTATATCCCTTTATTATTTTATATATAGCTAGAGTATTAAGGCTCTAAGATAAATAGTAGAGTAGATCTTATATATATCGAGCCTAGCGCTATAGTTAATTAGTATTAGATAGTATCCCTACTACCTATACGCCCTTAGTATTAACTAGCGTCCTAAATAGTAAGGACGTCCTAATAACTATAAGTAATAAAAGGATATATTTAAGATATATAGGGACTAGTCCTAATACTTAGAAGCTAGTATAAATATTCTATACTAAGAATATTATATTCCTAATACCTTAATAGATCTATAAAAAGTCTACCTTATTAATATAGAAGATATATTAGTATATAAGCTTATAGACCTAGTTCCTATATACTACCTTTAGGGGTAAAAAATAGCCTATATTTAGTAGCTATAGAAGATATAATATATATAAGAGTATATATATAGTAACTATCTTATACTCTATATAGAACGCGTTAAACTTAGGTATAATATAACTACTATAGCTATCTAGAATAAATAGTTACTATATACCTACTATATACGACTCTATATACTAATTAAAATATTATATCTATTTAAAACTTAGTATATTTATTATCTAGCTATTATCGCTTATTATAAGGACCTAGCTAGGAGGTAGATTATAATACTATATATTCTAGTAATATTTACTAGGAAGGATAATAAATAGCGTGATAGTAAATCTATATATATTAATATATTTTATAGATATAACCTAGTTATAATTCCCTAGCTTTATAGAGATTACTTAGCTAACTATCTCTATACTAGTAATAATTTTTAATATTCCTATAATACCTATTATAAACCCTATTTTATTAAAGTTATAAGTATCCTTATCTAGTATACTATATATCTACTATATATTTTCTATATATTAATACTATATATATATAGTAGTAGGATCCTTATAGAGGGCGTGCTATAAGTAGAATCTATAGTTTTACTTTATTTATAATTCTAACTAAGCTTTAATAAAGTATAGAGCCTAGTATTTACCTATAAGTACTAGTAGAGGATCCTTACTATATATAGTAAGTAGATAGTTTATTATATAATATATATTAATAATCTATACTAGAAATCCTTATTAGTCTAGCTCTAGGATCTATAGAATAAGGCTCTATTCTTTAATAGGTAATAGTCGATAATATAGTAATATTATTTTATACTATAGCTATATACCTTATAGACGCGTATATAAGGTTGACTTAGGTATATTATAGGCTACTACTAATACGCGTATAGATTTTAATAAATTATTTTTATAATTACTATAGCTACGTCGTTTTTAGATAATATTATACTATTTATTTAGTATCTTTATCTCCTTAGGTAGAAGTAATATATAGTTACTAGTCTTTCTTACTAATTATATATAAACCCTTTAGGTATCTTAATTATATAAATATATATTCGAGTAGATTAACTTAATATTATATAAATAAGAACTTTTAAAAAGATTACTACTATAGTTTATATCCTCTACTACTACCTCTACCTTTATAGCCCCTTTATTTCTTTAGACTATCTATACCCTTTATCTCCCTCTATCTCCTCTATCTATTTATTAGTAACCCTTAGACTATATAGCTCTAATAATTACCTATATCTAGGTAATACTCCCTTTACTAGTTAACTTATTATAGAGCTCCCTTTTAAAGCTTTTACTCTATAGTAGTTATACCCTACTTATAACCTAGATTAATTACTCCTCTTATAGTCTTTTTATTACTAATATATTATTTAATACTACCCTTATTTCCTTTCCTCCTTCTTACCTTATTAAATAGTATATAATATACTATCTAAAGTAGTATATTTAGACTATCTTAGGTAGGTCTAGATATATATTATTAAATTTAGCGTATTTATCTACGCTAAGGGCTATATTCTAGATATTCTCTTCTATTCTATTCTCTAGAAATCTAGTTATATTTAGAGTAAGGTACTTAGCTACTTTAAGGGCTATAAAAGTATAATAGATGCCTATACTAGTAGAGTAGAGGATAGTAATATTATTATTATCTTAGTAAAATATTATAGTAAAGTTAGTAATAGGCTCTATAGATAATTCTAGTTAACTTAGGGATCCTATAGGTAATAGGGCGCCTATATATTTTAATATATATATATCTAAATATAAAAAAAGTTTTAGATAGTTCCTTTTAAATTATAGTATTTTCTTAGGATATAATAAGTTTTAGATAGAGTAGTTTAAATAAATAAAGGACTATAAGTTTATATAGACCTCTATAGAGTATTAAAACTATATTTTATAGTTATACTCCTAGTAGTACTATAGTAGAGTTATAATATTATAGTTATTTAGATAGTTATTAAGATATATTTAATAATTATAGTACTAGGTAGTAGTATAGTACTAGTATACTATAAGCTACTAAAATACTATTAACTATTTAATAGTAGTTAAGATAGTAAATAATTTAACTATAATTTTAGATCTTTTTAGCTCTTATAAAAGGGATAAAGTAATACTAGGCCCTAGTCCTACTAGCTTTCGTCCTAAACCCTTTAAAATCTTTTCTTTATATAATTTTTAAGTTATTATATAGTAGGGGAAATACTACTATCTTTAAGATCTATTTAGTATATTTAAGATAAAAGTCTTATTTATAAATTTATTTAGCTAATAATTACTATTTATTAGAGTAACTTATTATAATCTATATATATATTAGTAGTATCTTATAATATCCTAGAATCGATACTATAATCGCGTCTATAAGGTATTTAATTAAAATATAAAATAGTATTACTACTTTATTAACTATTACTTATTAAGAAATAGAGTCTTATTCTATAGATTCTAAACCTAGATTAATAAGGATTTCTAGTATAGATTATTAATATATATTATATAGTAAACTACCTACTTACTATATATAGTAAGGATCCTCTACTAAAACCTATAGGTAAATACTAGATTCTATACTTTATTAAAGCTTAGCTAGAGCTATAGATAAAATAGAACTATAGACTCTACTTATAGTATACCCTCTATAAGGACTCTATTACTATATATATATAGTATTAATATATAGAGAATATATAGTAGATATATAGTATACTAGATAAGGATACCTATAATTTTAATAAGATAGGGTTCGCGATAGGTATTATAGAAATATTAAAAATTATTATTAGTATAGAGATAGTTAGTAGAGTAATCACTATATAGCTAGGGAATTATACCTAGATTATATCTATAGAATATATTAACGCGTATAGATAGGCTATCTTACTATTTATTATCCTTCCTAGTAAGGTCTACCTAGATATCTAGTATTATAATCTACCTCCTAGCTAGGTACTTATAGTAAGTAATAATAGCTAGATAATAGATATACTAGGTTTTAAATAGATTTAGTATTTTAATTAGTATATAGAGTCGCGTATACTAGGTAGATAGTAACTACTTATTTTAGATAGCTATAGTAGTTATATAATACCTAAGTTCAATACCTACTATATATAGAATAAGATTTATATAATCTATATACTATTATATATATTATACCTTCTATAGCTACTAGATATAGGCTATTTCTTACCCCTAAAGGTAGTATATAGGAACTAGATTAATAAGCTTATATACCAGCGCGTCTTCTATATTAATAAGGTAGACTTTCTATAGATCTATAAAGGTATTAGAAATATAGTATTCTTAGTATAGAATATTTATACTAGCTTCTAGGTATTAGGACTAGTCCTTATATATCCTAAACGCGTCCTCTTGTTATTTATAGTCATTAGGACGCCCTTACTACCTAGGATACTAGCTGACGCTAAGGGCGTATAGGTAGTAGGGATACTATAGAACGTTAATTAGCTATAGCACGAGGCTCGATATATATAGGATCTACTACGTCGTTTATCTTAGAGTCCTAGTACTCTAGGTATACGCAAGATAGTAAAGGGATACTAGCTTATAATATATATAAATACAATACTTATAGTAGAGAATATATAGCTACGCTAGACCCTCGAGCGCTATAAGCGTAAGTAATAATAGTAGTAATAGTATATTACCTCTAGTAGCGCTCTATAGGTTGAGGAAGGGTAGAGGCTAGTTATAGAAGTAGAAAGGGTACTCCCTAGGGGGGGGGTAGGAAGCGATACTAAGGGGATAACGCGCGCCGCCGACATGCACCAAGTGCCATATACAAGGGCATACTAGAACTCAGTGTACTCAGAGATAGTAGCTATTATATAATTCTATCAACACCTTATTTAACTATCGCGTTGTGGAGCAATTGCTAGAAAAGGTGCGACGATTCTGGTGGGGTGCGCAGCTTACTGATGAAACACGTTAGTTGATTCCTTCAGTTGCTTATAACTATATTCTAGCCTAATGCCTCCGCCTTAGCGTAGATCGCTTAACACTATAGTTCCTCGCGATTTCTAAATAATTAATAGATTCTCTAGGTGCCAGCGATTCGATAGCAGTAAGCGCAGCCTCAAGAGACTCTATATTGGCTGAGATAAGTAGTATTGAAGTATAGGGTGTTTTTGGGTGGGGTGGGCATTGACCCTTGGCGGGCATTGACCCATGACTCACGGTAACCTTCAGCTGCTGGGAGCAATTGATATGTATCCCGACTAGTTTTTGACCGACTTTGTACGATGATGGGGCCAGTCTGGACCACTGCTGTCACAATGTCTCTTAATAACTCTTGTCTGCGTTGCATTCTCAAGTCGATTGAGTCACGAAGGGTTGAAAGAAACATGCTTAGACGCCCTGGACGCTATTGGGGTATAGCATCTGAAGTTGTAGGGAGCGCAGCCCGCTGTGTTTCTCGCACTTTCTCAGTATCCATACGCCCAGTTGAAACCTTACTGAGGCGGACCAGAGCCTTCTCGCTGTATATTTCATATCCTACGACGTCTCTGGGTAATTTGGTAATTATACTGGGGGTGTGCTGAAGAACTCTTTTCGACATGGACTTGGAAGGATATCAGCTAAGACTCATTCATATTATTGGGGTTTGAAATTGCAATTGTGAAGCCAAGGCGGCTGCTGTGAAGAGTTTGTCACATTGGTCTAAGGAATCGTAGAATTTCTTGAGTTGACGGTCTGAGGCGAGCCATTTCACTCTCTCCCAATTACGATGGACCCGACCTTGACCCAATTTTATTCCCTTTTCCTATATCTTTGCCTTGAACTTCTCAACATCTTGTGTAAAGGAGAATAAGTTCTCTTGAAGATCCATCCCCATTTGTAAATCGCGCGGTAGGTTGATATAAACGTCTCGGAGGTGTGAGAAGGTTTGATGGAGACATTGGAGTTTGACCGACTGGGCATGAATCTCTTTTGGTGCATCGTGGATATCGAAAACAAAGTTCGATATGGCTTTGCATGACTAACCAGCTGCAGCAAAGAGGGTAAAAAGGTTGGCGGCGAACGAGATTGGATCCATGGGAAAGGGGGTTTGAAGAACATGTTTAGCAGAGTGAAGGGGGTGGCAACTCCCAAACTTGAGCGTAAAACCCACATTATTATATTATACTATCTTAGTAAACCGAATTGTTCTAGGCTACATTATTAAACTCTACTTTCACAAAAAAACGAACTATAACTAAGATATATTAGAAAATTAACGATAACTAGATAAAACCAGTACATTTTTCTAGAACAAGGTCTCGCTATACGTGGGAAATCTATTACACGGGGTCGACAGCCTTATTCCCATCGGCTTTCTTCTCCGTCTTCTCTTCTTCGGCCTTGTCCTTCCCATCCTCAAATCCCCACGCAACAACGAGCCTCGCTACTTCATTCTTCTGGCGAAGCTTTCCTAGATGATTGATGTCAATATTCTCGGCAATGTCCTTCCCTTCATAGTTCACTACCGGTTTGTCTGACGGGGTAACGAGGAATGCCTTGGTCTGCCCAGGCTTGAGACCAAACCATTTCTTTATACTGTTGGTAAAATCTTGCAAGGTTCCAGCATGGACGTTGACGCGGAATTTGACTAAGTACGGTTCGTTGGTGGGTCGAGATATCAAGACCGCCGTCCAGAGCTCCGGTGGCACGCCATGATTCTGAAGGGCGTTCTGTTTAACGAACCAGTTCACGCCGTTCCTCCTTCCAGTATGTTTGCTGATCTCAGCAGTCGCATGGCCCTCGTCGAAGTGGGTTTGCTTCCAGGATATCTCCCGAGTGAACTTAGATTGTTCACCAAGCTTGAAGCCGTACGCGTTGCCGCCTGCGTTCACACTATGCTCGCTTCCTTTCTTGAGCTCGGCTTCAGATTCGTTCGCTCTTACCAAATGCTGGAATGGAGCCCACGCCTCGATCTCCGGCTTGGTCCTGCCCTCGTATTCTTTGTTATCAAATTCTAGCGTGGCATTGATATGGGGAAAACGGCCCTCTGAATCGGTGCTCGCGAAGACCATCTTAAGGATGATCAAGGACATGGCTCGTTTATCCTTCTCGTCCTTGTCGGCGTCCTCCCAGCCGTCTGCCCACAACAGTCGCTCAACCGTGATCTTGTAGTTAGACTTCCTTTCGGAGTAGATCGCACTGCCAGTGGGTATAGGATCGTACGATTTGACTCCACCCTGGCGTTGAGCTTCTTCCGACTCCAGCTCCTCATATAGATCGAACTCGAAATTCTCGTTATCGGAGTAATCTTCGATATTGTCATAATCCTCTTCCATATTGAATCTGTAAGTATTGTCAGAAAAGACGCCTTAACACAATTCAATCAGCCTTGAATGAGTGCTTGGAAGCCTACAGAAATCCTTTTAAATATAGTAAGGCCAAAGACTCAAGTTCGAGAGCCTGACTGTGGAGCTGGTATAGATCTGAGGGGCTTAGATATAAGGATATTCCCACGACTTTGAAGTCTCGGCTTCCACCCCTCATATATATGGGTGCCTAATCATCGAGCAAAAGAAACGTTGCTCATGCACGACTGGCGCTAAGATGATTGCGTTTCCCCAAAATAATTAGATCAAAGGACTATAGGTTGCAGGGCCATGTCAATGCGCCACAAGTGTACTTTTCACTCCATGACTAATTGTCATTACAAATTGAGCTTTTCTAGGGGCTGCAGGGAGGCGCCGAGGCTCGGGGTTGTCGATTGGGACTTTTCGTCAGGCATGCCTCAGCTCCTCGTGTCATAGCCTGTCCGGTCGCTTGTGTTTGCCTGATACCCGAGATTCTTCAGCCTTGCGAAAAGCATCTTTCGCTACGCTATACACGCCGAGGGGAACGAAAGCAACAATGCATTCACGTCGCCCATGCGGATTGGTAAGTGTTCCCAGCCACCCAGCTTGTACACCATGCGATAAGAGTGGTGGAGCCTCGGATCTTTCGTCGTAGCACCTGCCCGAAGCTGAGGGTCACAAGGCTGGATGAATTCCTGCAGAAGCCTCAATTGAGCTGAAACGCAGCATGCAGCCAATGAGAACAAGGGGCCTCAGTCACGCGCGGCCTTCTGCGGCCATGTCGCCAGTTGGAGACAATGCTGAAGAAACACCCAGAGCCTCGTTGCAGTCTCTAGCGAACGCCAGTATTGGATTGGTTATATGTGTGCAAGACGCACATTTTCTGAATTTATGAACAGCCCTGCAATAGTAGACCTATACGGATCCATAACATGGCCAGCGAAGGCGTTGCGCCATGGATGCCCGTGGGCGATGAGGAAGTCGTTCAAATAACAAAGTTGGGGTATTCAACTCCCAAGGCAGGGACCGCTTCGCAATACGATATATTCACCGACCAGGACCTCGTAAACCTCCGCAAAGAGTGGGAAGATGTTCGAACCAATCCAGAGTACAACTTCCATTCGCGAAACAACGAGCTATTCCAGCGTATCAAGGCCATTATCCGTGGCAAATTCATGACGAAGGGAGACATATCGAACCTGGCAAAATTCCTCATGGGCGACCCAAACGAAGCTGGAGAGCACAACGGGATAGATGACTGTATTCGCTGGTATCTAATCAATATTGCCATCGAAGACGAAGAGCCTTTCGGCGCGCAACACAAAAATGAACCCGGTGGGCTATTAGATCCTAAGTATTTAGTATTGGGAATACTGCTGCAGGAAGTGCCGCAAATATCATTCGAACTATCTACTGCAGAAATGCTGAAGAGGAGCTGTGTCGACCTTAGGGTGCATCACCCCAAGTCCGCAGCCTCTGATGATCAGTTGGAAAGATGGCGGCGCCTCGAGGAAGACGATCCAGATTTGAGAGTCCCTTCGAAAGACCTGAAATCTCCCTTTCATACTGCTTCGCAGCTCGGACTGGTTACTTTCGTTAAAGCTATGATACAGCTCGGGTACCACTTTTCAAAAACCTCTGGCAACAATACGACCCAGTCAAGCTCCGTGGACAGCAACGAAACCGATGTCGAGAGCAAGGAGAAATTTGCAAAGACCCTGAGACTCACAGATAATAAGAGAAATTCTGCTCTCTATTATGCTTCCCATAACTCGCATCTGGATGTCATTACTGAGTTGCTCCACTTTCATTGGACCATTGCGTATCCACCTGATCGGAGCTTTTCCTATGCCGTCAGGTGGTTCATAGAGAGCGTCGTAGACAAGTTCCTGGCCGTTGAAGAATTGCACGAGATTCTGATAACGGAGGAAAATCTCATCCTTTCAATACGGCGAGTTCAAGACGCCCTCGAAAAGTTCAAAGAAAGCGCCCTCGACACAGAAGGGCGCGATAGGTCTATGCGTGTTACTAAAAAGCTACTGCGTATTGCTAAAGAGGAGGATCGTTTCACGGAAGCAGTTGCCGCGAAAATAATAGAGTTGGAATTGACAGAACTGTGGCCGCTTGTGCCTACTACATTGAGTCCCACAGACCTGCTTCACACTGCCGTTCGAAAACAAAAGGCGTGGTTCGTCGAAGAGATTGCAAAACATAATCCGGAGTCAATAACCGAACGTTTAAATGATAAATATGCACTCTGGCATAACAACTTTGAGGAGGAGCGCACTCCCCGAAAGGAACCTTCTATGAAAATTCGCACAGCCTTGGTCGATACCATAATCAGAAAGACGAAGAAAATGGAAGATCTGGCAGATATCTTGTATCAATCTGGAGGTCGGTGATGTCACCCTTATCAGAGTTTGTCTAGCATGCTGATATATCTAGAAACTGGTGAGTAGTGTGATCTTAGACCAACTCGCTTAAATCTGATCAGTGGCCAGTCCGAGAACTGTGCTTCGACCTCTCACATTTCAACTCGAAGTCTTATCGCTTAAATCATTTTGCCGAATCACTAATCAACCACCGCGAGAACGCTCAGCTTCTGTCTTACGAGCCACTGCTCAAATATGCTGAATTCCCTGCCCTAGATCTACATTCCGATGACAAGGAAAGATGCAACGACGACATGTTACACGAACACGAAGAAATTTTTGTAATACTTGATTGGCTTAGGAAGTCCAAAACTGTGACTACAATTCTCGAGCTACAGGTTCGGGATAGGTTATACAATCCGCATGACGAGCATCGCATCGCGCAGTATGTCGAAGATTTCAAGGTGGAGAACCTTAACTGGAGATTTCTCGATTTATCCATCTCAGTGTTTGAACAGTCGAGAAAGAGATTGGCTGGCATTCATCTTTATGCAAGTGGCAAGCAAGCGCCTATCAGTCACTGGTTCAGCGAAGAAGGGCTCGAGTCACTCCCAAACCTCGAGCACGTCTATATTCACATCGTCCAGGATATGATACGCCCAGGACCATGCAAAGACTTGCAAAGAGACCTCAAGAAAAGACTGAGAATGCTCAGAAAATCCAAAGTGCTCAGAAGGTTAAAGAGTACCGACGCTGATATTGATGTGCAGCCTTGGAATCCAAAGTCCTTAGACATGATTCGCGGTTTGGACGAAATAGGGAAAAGGGCTGTTCCGAAGCTGTTCCGGTTCATCGACGGATACCGAAATCTCGTTGAAAACCGACAAAGAGAGATCGAAACCCTGCGCGCAGATGTTAAGCAGATGAAAGAGGCAGGAATCGAAGCAGGGCAGGCTTCGGTAAGAGACATAAATAGGGACGGCATTCTGCTGGAGACTTCACGCACAAATAGCTTCGAAGATCTCAAAACGAAGACGCAGAGACTTGAAGAACTTGAAAAGAACCCTTTTGAGCCTACAAAGGTTGCTATACTAGATAACGGGATATTGAGTGTACCTCCTGCCCATCAGAGTAAATCCGGCGAAGCGCATGGTCTGTTGTCCCGGATCAAGGAGGGCCGCTCTTTCGTAGACGATGCGGATAGGAGTAGTCCGTGGCTGTTTGCTTCGAATCCGCACGGAACACAAATGGCCAACCTCATATGTGCCGTAGATCCAACATGCGAACTATATGTAGCCAAAGTCACAGAAGGAAGGTACGGTATCAGTCCCGGGAGGGTTGCCAAGGTATGTTACATGTTGTTGTATTCTACGATCCACCGTTTGATACTCTGCAGGCAATCAATTGGGCTAGGTCAAGAAGGGTAGACGTCATCTCTATGAGCTTTGCGATTCTCGATGATTATCAAGGTCTCAGAACTGCGATTGCAGAAGCCGCTCAAGATGGCATCCTTATGCTCGCTAGCACGCACGACGAAGGGCTCAACCAGCATAAGGCATATCCAGCTAATTATCCGGAACCCTTTTGCATTACAGCATGCGACGAGTATGGAACACTACCGCAGAATCCTCACGCCAAGTATGATTATCGACTGCATGGCACAAATATTCCAGCGGGCGTCATTCCCTTCCTCGTTTCTGATGATAGGATATCTGGCAGTTCAGTCGCTACAGCTATTGCCGCCGGCCTTAGCTCTCTTACCATCTCGTGCGACCGTCTTTGTTCGCCAGGAAAGGTTTACAGTCCAAAGACAATCATGCGGAAAGATCTGATTGAGAGAAGATTTAATTTCATGGTTTCCAGCAACCCGACTTCACCTGACGATGAGAAATACGTTATACTTGAGAAATTTGCTGACTTTAGTAGCAAGACCAAGGATGGTGAGCGTGTGGACATTCGAAAAATTATCGGGGAAGCGTTCGGCGATAGGTCGGGTCATACGAGTGGGTAGAGCGGTTTGCATGGATGAGACTATCAGCCCACGTCAGTTGAGACTTATGACGTCTGCTTGAACCGGTCGATTGTTGTGAACTGCCTTGAATAGTGTAGAATTGTTTCTTTCTTTCCGATTTGTAAGCTGAACTGTCGGGTAACTAAGGCAAGCAAAGTGAATCCTAGGAGAAAGAATTGCCATCCACATCCTCAACCAAGCAACGGTGATAGGCCGTCTTTCGATAGGCCCATTGTAGCTCATCCCGACCGGAGGCTTTTAGCCCAAACCTTGCTGAGACGCACTAATACGATGAAATCATTCCGCGAGTGATCCGTTGCCGGATTAGTAATACGATTCAGCCACTCAGCTAGCTAGCCAGGTAGGGGCTGAAGGAGCCCCGCACCCCTGCCGGCGTGACCGCCCAGCCCCGACACGTGTGCGAAGGCTGAACTCGAACCTCGCCTCAGCTTTGCACGCGTCGAAAGTGCTACTACCTATCTACTCTATCTCGACATCGTCCTTTGTCGCCATGGCAGGCATGGTGATACTGTGCGCGCACGGATAGCGGTGTGTTGCATGCTTACCAGGTCGTTTGAGACCACGTAACACGCCTTGAAGCTGGCATTCGCGGGGCGCCATTAGCGTAGGCATCACACATACTGAAGACGACATCAATATTACTGACTTACCTAGACTTTTCTATACAATATGGGGTCTTCTCCTAGGGAAGCTCTATTAGATGAAGGCGATATGTTGAGTCCAATTGCATCCCGTCATGAAGACGGATTCGGGGATGCCAAAAGCTCCGCTTATAATAGAACGTCTGCGCGGCTTCTGATTATTGATCGAACTCGTCAGCTATACGTAGATTGGATGGTCAGAATATCTCAGGCGATTCGCGAAGTCCTGCGACCTCTACTGAGGGAGCTGCCGCTTGAGCTCATCAAAGACGACTCACAGTTCAAGAGCCTGAGAAGATTACGTACCGAAGCAACAACAATATCCGATGTACACGACAAGAATATTTCGGAATTGTGTATCCTTTTGAATCGGTTCATGACTACCGTAGACGAAGCTACAGATGCTGCTAGGCAACTCTTAGTGAAGGTAGAAAACAATACTTCCTCTATAGGATTCAAGACAAGTGGCAAAGATGAAGATACCGTGTCCGCTTCTAAGGCAAGTCGCAGCCTTTACAGAACTTTATGGTGGACTCGACCCCGAACAAGCGACCCGAAATCCATTCTCAAAAGGTTCGTAGAGGTCATTGATGGATTTAAACTCGACTCCGAAGTTCTCAAATCATCTATGCGCCTTATAGAGAGTCTTGAAAGCGAACGGGCGCTGTTGCAACAGGCTCTAAAAGCACAGCCCAAACATTTGGAACTCGTCAAAGAGCATGAAGCTTCTCGGTATGACGTACCCCAACTTCTGCAGGTGATAGTTGTCAGGAGCCCTTCTTGTAGAGTGCTTTAGAACATACCAGCCCTACGGTACCGCGGGTCACCAAAAATGGACTATCATCTGTAAAATACTGATAAGAACCTTGGCTAATCCATAATCTAGGGGCGCCGAATCGCCCACTAGTACCCTTAGAACAGATAATACCCTGGACACAGTATTATTTGCAGCCTTACAGCGACTGAATCATCATTCTGCATCTTACAAAAATCGAGTCGATGCACATGTTGTGCGTTATCAAAATGCCCGGCGCGGACGAATAGCGGGTACGTGCGATTGGTTGGTAAAAAACTACCGTTTCATGTCCTGGCTTGACAACGAGCGTCCTCCACAGGTAATATGGTGCTGGGGTCTTGCAGGAACAGGGAAGAGTTTTGGCACGTGAGCGTCCTATTATATTCTCTATGTTGTGTTTTGCTGACTCCTGTAGCGCAAGAGTGATTGATATTCTCGCTAGAAACAAGCGCAAACACGCCTACTATTATCTCGGAACTGGTAAAGTACAGACCTCGGAAGGGATAATTCTAAGCCTCATCGCACAGCTTTGTCAGGGTCAACAGGTCTTGCCGAAAGATGTGAGAGAGGTTCTACTCCTTCGCAAAAATGTACGTAGGGCCGAAAAAGAGAACAGCATGAAAGGTATGCAGTGATCAAGTACGAACATCACCTCAGAACTGATATGGATCTATTAGTGGCAGCGGCGACAATAGGAATTCCTATGTCAGCCTCGCCGACTGGCTCCTTACTGATGGAAGCACCCAATCCGCGAGCCTCGTTAGAAGTAGGCTCTAAGTTAGATACCGAGGCCTATATTTCGTCATCTGGCAGACTGCACACCAACATGGATATGGACTTCGCAAATTATGGAGATATCGAGGAATCCGATCTGTTTGGGCGCTATCTACACGTATTACAGTCAATGTGTAGAGAGGTACGAGACGTGAGCATCATTCTTGATGGCTGGGATGAGTCACGAATGGATTCAAAAAAAGTCTGTCAAACCATGTTGACACATTTATCGGAAGCTGGCTGCAGGTTATACATCACAAGCCGCAGTGAACCAGATGTCAGCAGATCTTTGAGCCCATTGGAAATACACATTGACCCCGACGACAACGATCCGGATATAGTGGCTTCGGTTCTCAAAAACTTGAAGGCTGCTAAATCTCTACGACCCGTAAGGGACATATTTCCTTACGAGAGGCTAGCGCGATATATCACGCAGATATCTCATGGTGTTTTCAATTTGGCTCGAATTCAGGTTGAAATCCTCCTCAATCATCGCTCAATACTGGGGCCGAAACCGTTCGAAGACATCGCTTTTACGTTACCAACGAATCGGAATCTCATTGTAGAGCAAGGACTGAAGACATTGGAGCGGGATCCTGACAATATCGCTCAAGTCTCCAAAGCAGTCCTTCTCATGCTTGTCAACTCTACCTGGCCCGTGTCCAAGGAGGGACTTGATGAGGTCATACCTTTTCTTGCAGCAAGTTCGATGAGAGTCTTCAAGGCCGAGCTTTTAAAAGATTTCGACGTCGTTAGCCATCTTGAGGCATTCATAACGGTTGACTCAGGAAATTCCTTGGTAGGTCTCGCGCTTGAAGACATTAGCGAAGCTACTAAGGCCGTTTGGCCCACACCCGTCAACACCATGGAAGCCTTGGCAAACATGGAGCTGGATTATCTCCTTTCCAACACGTTTCAAAGCGGCTGTGCCCGAAAGGAGAGCGCCCTAGTCGAACTTCTGCGAGATCATCCATACCTCGAACACTCGTGTCATTGTTGGGCCCACTATGTCCGACTATCCGAAGAACTGGACAAATCCCGATCCACTCGGGTTCGCCGGTACCGAAAGCGACTCTCCTTTTTCGAACCAAGCAAAGAGGCCATTATGTTAGACCACGCCGGGTTGCGCGAGCGTGAAGAGGGGTATGCCTCCAGCCATTCCTCAAGTGCCTCCGTTATGCGCGTCAAGACAGAGGATGTTAACAGGAGCCAACCAGTTCTGCCATTTCTAAATACTGGTTCAGAAGAGAGAGATATTGAACGCTCGGGCTCCTATCGGACAGCCCCAAGTTCAGATGGACTTCTTGATCAGCCTTCGATTCGCATGCTGAAGAAAGAAAGAAGCCGCCCAGAGATAGTGACTGATGCAGTCGATTCACTCGACGCGCAACAGATGAATGCACGACATGACCTGCGGCTTCGCTCAGCAGAGCTGTGCAAAAAAGCCAATATTCGCTTGGTCATGCAAGTCCTGCTTTACACAAACTCGAAGTACCTATCGCTTGGATTCTCCTGGGAAGAGTTTGTTTCCTGGATCGAGTCCATGTCACCGCTCCACCTAGCGGCCCGATTCGGTTTGGCCTCAGTGGTAGACAGTCTGTCGATAACAGTCCCTGACGATATTACGAAAGCGGACGACAAAGGCGCAACACCCTTGCATGCGGCAGCCATCGGCGGCGTTGAAGGGGTTGTAGACTTTCTCCTAGAAAAGGGGGCATCCACAGCTATTGTGGACACTTTCGGGAAAACTCCAATGCACTACGCCAAAGAAAGTGGGAACAGCGGGATTTTTAGAAAATTGTTCGAGAGGTTTTGCAAGGCGGAGAGAGGCAAGACTGACGCGGTCAATGACCTCATCTCGTATTATGCGAGCCTCATTGTGGGAAAGACCGAGGAAAACGACAAGCGCTTACGCGAACTCGCATTGATCCAGTCCGTCAAAAAGGGGAAAGGGGCCGTCGTCAGATGCCTGGTAGGAAGCGGCGTGAGTCCAGATTGCAAGAACGAAGATGGAGTCCCCGTCTTGCACATCGCGGTCCGCGAGGGCAGGAAATACCCCAAAACGCCTGAACTACTGCTATACGTCGGCGCCAACCCGTCAGCAGTCTCAGAATCGACCAAGGAATCTACGCTTCACATGGCCGCAAGGACAGGATCTTTGGACCTCATCAGACTTTTGATCGCAGCCGGCGCAGACCCAAGAGCCATTGATCGGCAAGGCCAAACCGCCCTCTTCCCCGCTCTCGAAGCGCTAGACCAGAAATCCCCAGATGAAACCTCGCAACGAGATGAAGACTCGATCAGCCGCGTCGTAACATTTCTTCTACAAAGAGGCGTCGACCCGAACAAGAAAGACAATGAGGGAAAACAGCTCTTGCACGAGGCCGCTTCCAAGGGCATGAAGAAGCTCTGTAAGGTGTTGGTGCTGTGGGGCGTTGAGGATATCAACCCAAAGGATAATGCAGGGAAGACGCCGAGGGATTATGCGGAAGAGGGGGGGTTCAAGGAGCTAGGGGATTTATTTCAGCCGGTGGGTTCTGGGTAGTGGTCATGTGTTTTTATCAAGCGTTGGAGTGGAAAAGAGGATTATTTTAAGGACGGGATTAGTGTTTGCGGCTAGGATAGTAAACGAAGCGGGCGGATTCTACTTTCTGTTGTCTGATGTTAAACTTCATTCAAGGTACTACTGAGAAGCGTGCTATAAAAACTCAGTTCGAGAATTGGAACAAGCCTCCAGAGATGAATCCGAAGAACTTGTTGCAAGTGATACCGATCACGAGAGCTAGAGCGGCTACGGATCAACTACGGCTGACGAGAACGACGAAACCACCGTGGCCTACGCCTCCATTACGGACGCAGAACGCGAGCTCTATAGTTATCAGCGCCTAAGTCGCGACCTGGCAAAGCCGATCGGCTCTTATATCCATGACTACGTTGCTACTCTCAAATACAAACCTTATGCGAATATCGCTGAGCTCAAGAATTTACGGAGGACGGGTAAGCCGATCAAACTCTTCGATGGCCGGGAGGGGTTCATGATTATATAAATCTATAATTATATATCTTTAATATCTATCCTAGTCAGAGAAATAAAAAAACTAAATTTAATAACCCTAAACCGAACGTAACTAGCTAACCCCGACCCAACTATATACCCAGCCCTACCCTGACCCAACCAAACCGGACTGATTTACCAGCCTACATCCAGTCACCTATCATTTTTAGCTTCACCACCAAAGGCGCCATGTACAAGCCTTGGGTCCACTATCGTACTACAGAGAAAGACGATGATGTCTAGTATACGAATCTATATCGTTTACCCTTCTTTGTCAATATCACAAGTTGCCTATAGTAAGACTTAAGCCTTTACCTAATAGCGTTAGGAGCCGTATTGTATAGTATTAGTAGTGAAGTATTGCGGTTATATGGGGAATCTAGTAGTGGCTTGGTAGAAATTATCCTTGCTAACTTTGCTTTTCTTGATACGGAGAGCGTACTAGTATTATATATAAAGCGGCAAGTGAGAAGCTTGGGATCAAAATATTTCATTAAAATATATGGCTTTTTTGGCTTTAACACTTATCTGAGAAGAGTTAAAGCCACAGAATATCAGGTAAAATGCAACGCCCAGAGCGAGTGTGGATTGACCAATAATGGCATACAAAAGCTGAGTTTCATTTCCAGAAAAAAGTAAGACCACAAACTTTATCGAAGTCAAGAGCACTTGGTTTACGGTCTCGTGTCCCAATACAGCCCCCAACGTCATGTCAATAGATAAACTATGTCACTCAAGCACCACACTCTACTGCCACGGGACACCATCTGCAACAACTAATCAGCGCTACCCTCGCCTTCAAGAGTTTGAAAACATACCTTCACATCCGGAATTCGTATAATGAGCCGTAACCCAACATCCCCACCCAGGAATATAATCCCAAACTCGGTTCCCTTCGATGGTCTCGCCATATGCCTTGTATCTAACACCGAATCGTTCACCGGGATGGATCCAACGAACGTGAGCGTAGCCGGTACCTGCGCCTTTGCGGCAGTGCACGTCGTAGTCGACGGAAGGGTGGAGCGTACACCATTTGTCTGCACGGGCGTCAAGGGAGGCGGGATTAGGGGAGGTGATAGGGTTGGCGAGAGAGAGAGGAAGTAAAAGGAGAGTAAGGGGTGCGAGGTAGTGCATTATGAAGAGGTAATATGGTTGTCGAATATAGCAGAGAGTCAGTTGTAGTAAGTCTCTACGGATTCGAGATATGTGAAAATCAGCAGGAGCTTTTATACATATGATCCGTAGCAAAAACTAGACCTCTAAAGCCATAATCATACTACAGTTCGCTTTCATCGTATTCTCTTCACATCATCCATGTCTTCTGGTGGGGCAGGTTAATTATGATCCATAGAAAGAGCGCGTTACATGCATTAAAGTGGCAAGACTTTTTGAGAAAACAAAATTTGGAAAGTAACCCAAGGAGTCCAGAACCATCTTGTAATCCTACTAAGGCTCTGAATCTGGTTAAGTTTTCGGGTGTTAACACGATATGATTGGCCGAACCTTACTTGAGTATGTCGTGTTACGCAAAAGGATTGGCTCGTATTTAAATACGACACTAATGTCAGCTTCGCTTGAATCATAAGTATGATCGTCGCTTGCATAAGTACGGCGACAATTTCTAGGGAAATACGAGAAACATATTGTTCTCAAGAAGAGTTTAGCGGAGCTGATAACCATGAGAGGAATAGTGGTAGGCACGATTGCACATCTTCATGTGGAGTTAGCCTCGCCGTGAATTTGACACCAGCTTACAATGAGGTAATGGAAACTGACTTTGCAGGAGCTTTCTACACTCCTGAAGACTCGGAATTATAACTATACTGAATTCAGTTAGACAGCAATATATAAAGCTCAGCCTGGTAATATTCTGCCTACTAGTAAGACCGGCAACTCCGTTTATTGTAGCTAAGCCAATGCGGTCACCTTATATCACCTGAGTCAACAATGCCGTTGACCGTTCATGATATTTTAACCAGGGCCTTACATATCATTGCGGCCACCACATCGGTTAACAGCCAATCAGGATGAGAGCTCGCAGAATATCCGGCCACAAGTGGGTGAGGACAAAGATGAGGATGAAGAAGAAAGCGATGAGTGTAGCGTTGCCGGCAGTGAGGAGGACAGCGAGGAGTATAGACGACCAAGAAAAGGAGAAATTAGAAGTGCTACCGTCAACGTTCATAATAGCATTATTAAATTATCCCACTAATTGTGATGAGTACACCAGCATATTAGCTAGTAGTATGGCTGTCCTAAGCATTGATTACCAGTGTAGATGTATGATCACGTTGACATATATACCTAAGACTGCGAGAATCGTTCACGTGTCGCGTATGCAAGCGACTCAGAAGCATAGAAATCATATGGACCGGCTAAGAGAGGGCAAACATTGGAATCAGCAAGATGCCGAGGAGATGGCCGACCGGTTCATGACGTTAGCTAGTTAGCCATGGACATCAGCGCATCACGTAGATATATTACAGCGGCGGAAGGTATTTATACACAACTCAACCTAGTCCTGAATAGACAACAGCCCGATCACCCACAATACCCCTTTGTGTCAACAGCCACGATCTTCCCAGGCTCTGTGATCGTGCCATTCACGGGCGCCCCCAGCGCCCCCGCGGTACTCACATACAAAATCTCCCTATCCTTCTTCCCCCTCCCAAACGCCGCCGCTGGCGCCCCCGCGACCGTCAACTCGCCTCTCGACCCCACCACTATCTCTGCTTTCCCACCAGGGCGTACCGCTATAACCGTATTATCGAAGTTGGTCAGCGCCCAGATGGTCCCATCCTCGCCGACCGCGAAATCGTCCACAAACGTGGCGAGCGCGTTCAAATCCGCATACTTCTCTATCGAAGCCTCGACATCCCCGCGGCGCGCAATGTACCCGTCCGGGGTGATGCGCACGCGGAAAATGGTGCACAGGTTGGAGTTGCTGAAGTACAAGTAGTCGCCCCGTATCTTCACGCCGTTGATGCCGAAGCCCACCGCGTCGCCGTGTATCTCCGGGTACGGCTTGAGCTGCGGGCCCGAGGCCAGGACCTCGTACCTCCCCGTCCGCGTGTCCAGGCGGAAGAGCTGGCCGAATTGGGAGTCGGCGATGAGGACGATGGAAGGGTTGGCGGGGAGCGCGACGTTCCCGTTGAGCAGCTTTGCCTCTGGGATGTTTGCGATTTTGCGGACGGAAGGCGTTTGGGAAGAGGGCGATGCGAATTTCACCTCCCAAGAGGAGAAGGTGCCTGGGTAGCCTTGGGCATCGGCCGTGGCGTTGCCGGCGATGACGTTGAAGGTATCTGGAGAGGTCTCGGTGATGCCGAGGAGGTCGGTGACGTTGGGGGCGGTCCAGGTGTATATAGAATCGAGGGAGGGAGTGCGTGAAGTAGGGTCCTGGACGGCTAGGAGGATGGCTGGGCGAAGTTGCGTTACGAGTAGAGCACCATTCTTGCGAACGGCAATATTCTCGAGCCAGATGCCTACACTGTCGGCTTGGACGATTGTGCGTGCTGGGAGGGGAAGTCTGGAGCCTGGTTTAAGAGCACTATATGTCGACGTGGGCGTGCTTTGGCCAGTAGTGAAGAGTAGCGATAGGAAAGTAACGATGACAGGAACCATTTTGGAAGAAATCAGAAGATTGTAGTCATCAGCAATGAGAGCAGTAAGATACATCATTCAAACATAGAAGCATTATATAGAGGTAGCCTTTGCAAAAAATTTGAGTGGTAGGTGCTGGGTCTCCGTGGAATCGTCGACACCTTACCGCTTTCAGCTGTACTCAGGTCTGAAGTATGTCAGCATATGTAAAAGCGATAATGGAAAATCAAATTTACATGGTGACTTGGAATCCAAGCGAGACGCTCTAGCAGTCTAATCATGAAGTATTTTGGTTAGTAGCTGGTTGTAAATCGTTACTAAGCTTCGTTAATCCCCTGAGCCGGCCCTTGGCATTCACAACCTACTCGATTATAAATACATAGTATGCATTTGGCGATTGGCGATTGGACGGCACCGCTGGCTTCTGTCACGGTATGCGAGAACGTCAGAGTCCGTTTCACAAACTTCCTGCACAGAAGTCAATACTCAATCCAACCGATTGTTTGAATAAACATTCAATTCATAGAAATATTGCTTATCCGCCTGCACAGCAGAACCGGAATCCAAAGCCATACCGAAGCCAGCAGCACGATAAAGCCCTTTCCCTCGATGCAAAATGAAGAAAGAAAAAGTCGCCCAGCCCCATAGAACGCCAAATGTATGCAGGGGTATTTGACCGTTTCCTAAGATGCAGCCTGTCCATCCCATTCCTTCACCCCGTAACCTAAGCCTAAGAAAAAGGAAGCTTATATACATGAAAGGCATAATGCAGAAGAGAATCCTTCCCATGCGGAAATGAGACCGTGTTTCACGTAGCCAAAGCCTGACTGACCAAGTACGCACCTATGCGCTACCGAGGGTATGCCACGTTCTCTCCATGGACCGTCGCGGAGCCGAGACTTAGCTATGCAAGGCCCGAGTCGTCACTGCAAACGATGCGTTCTGAACAACAAAAGAAGAGTTCTAAGATGTAGGGTATCGAAACAAATGCTACCATTGCATCATGTCAGACGTATGAAGAAGGGAAAAAAACTAGAATTGTGAAAGGTGATGGAGCGCGAGGTGGAATTCGGCTAGGCCCGAAGACGGCGCATGGCACCCGTGGCACGAGCCGTAACGGTGCCTGTGATCGAGGGAGCCGTGACAGTGATGTAAACAATGTCGGTCACGGTTACTTCTGCTTCGTCGCTGGTGCCGCTAGAGGGCTTGTTGCTAGGTTTCGGGCGCCCCGGACGCTTAGTCAGGGTGGGGATACTGCCGCCGTCCGAGCCATTGTTCGAAGGAAGCACCATGGATGTTGCCAAGGTCGTCTGAGTAACAGACGAGGCAGACGGTATCCCAGTAGGTGGAGGAGCACCTGAGGTAGTGCTTCCACCAGAGAAGTAAGGGCCAACTTCAGCTTTGATAGCATCGGTGTAGAGTGCCTTGCGGTGCTTCCAATCGGAGACTGCGGTTTCCAAACGGTCTTGCTGTGGAACAGGGTACATGTTTGTCTTTGCAACGTCGGCCTTCACGACATCGACCATGTCAATGTCCATACAGGTGGTGTAGTACTCGTCCTTTCCTATAGGCAGACCCGGGAACTTGCCTGCCTCAGTATTCCACTGCCAAACCCAATAGAGTGTGTAAGGCTGACCGACGGTAAGGTTCTTGGGGAGGTGAACGTTGGTTTCGCAAGGAATCTCGGCGTTGTCGGAATCCGCAGTGGCAGCCATGCGCGAGGACGAGAGTGTGGATGGATTAACTTGTGCACAGCGGCCATCATCGAAATCGTTGGCAGCTAGGAGCTTGCCACGCTTGTCGCCGCCATTACCATTCTTAGTCCAGCGCAGAACGTCGACAAGCTTCTCTTCTGGCTTGGGATCCGTAGTTCCGTAAACGAAGACCGTACCTCCTTTCTTGGGCTTCTGATTGTTTGGTGCTGCATCCAGCAAAGTAACGTGACCGTTCTCCAAATACCGTAGTGCAACCCACGACCCGGGTTTCGACTGGAGGCGGGGGTACTTTTCTGTCTGCTTTGGCTGCCGTTGGCTCTCCTTGCAGAGCATCGACAATTCGCTGATGAAGGGGGTTTTCTCAAGCGTGGGATCCGGAAGGAGTTGCTGCATAACCGGCCCACCGTCGAACCCAGGGTCGCCAGCGGCAAGTGTCATTCGAGGATAACCAAAAGCACCAACATACGACCCATTCCTATTGATGTTACGCAGTTGGTGCACCCAACTATGGGCGCCTGCCAGTGGCGCAACACCCAGAGCGGCCAAAACGGCACTGTAAAGATAAGGAAGGTGCATGTTGAAGCCTTCGAGCGTGTTTGTTCCCTGTGTACGATCGACGTAATATCTTGGCCAGCCAAGTACGTTGGTCCAGCCGCAGGAAGAATGCAAGCGTATTCTGTTGCGTTACGAGTCGCTGTAGTTTCGTTGTTTACTTGTGCTAAGAGGGTTCTGGTTGGGGAAGGATTGAGGTAGTAGCAGGAAGGTATAAAAGAGATAGTGGAACTTCTCAAAGACGCACAAAGCCGTAAAACTCGGATTCAACATTGTCAATCTTCACTGAGCCTGTGACAAAGCCATGATCACAATGAACAATGAACAATGAGTACAGAGGAGAATGGATTACGTCTTTGTCTCGTGTCCGCAAAAGTGAAGTGCGCGCAGCGCAGAGCGAAGCAGAGTGAAAGAAGAGCGGTCGAGAAGAAGAGAAAACGGCAACGCGCAAATGCAGGCGCGATACCAGGCCATGGTAGGATGCAGGACCTTTTATCAGGCGGTAGAATGGGTGGTGAGACGAAGGCCCAGAGCCAGAAGCGGAAGAGCACACGGCAGCCAATGGCGGGCGACAGGCGCAAGCCGTCGAAACTCGGAGACGCCACCACGCGCTGCCCGCATCTCAAGCTTTCTATTGTGCCTGAGGCGATGTGTTGGATCTGCGTTTCAACAAGGGAAAAGTGGAAAAGTGGGACCTACAAGGTAGCCGCCCGCATCTTGTTCCGAGCCTGAGGCGTCTACACGGTCCGCGGTACGCCATGGCCTGCGGTGCGATGCGATGCGCGACGGGGATTTAAGGCATGGCCTGTCGGTAGAGTAGAATGCCAAATTGCTTTGCGAGCCTGTGCCTTCATACACTCCCTGCGCCATGCACGCGGCCTGGGGACTGTTTTGCTCGACCACACCCCAAGTGTCCAGACGTTTGGACAGAGACCAGTAGTGTCAACCAGGATCCAGCAACAGGTGTCGGGTCTCGATCAGAGCCGAGAGTTGCTGCGACACAGAGCTCCTTGGACTGCCATGGCATGGCCTTTCGAAAGGTCGAGACGCGTCGTGGGCGGGCTGCTGTACGCGTCACCGCGCGCACACGTTGGCGAGAAGAAAGCCGGGAGCGCGCTTCGAGGCTGCGACGACGTTCGGGAAGCGGGCTTGCACAACGCGACGACAGGCGATGAGGTCCTGGGAGAGCGCTTCGAGGGCCCGCAAGAAAGATGAGATAAAGTGGAGGGCGGCCCCGCTTTCGGCTGGCGTTTCAAGTCCAAGCGCTGGCCGGCATCCATTGGCGAGCGCGACCCGCCTGAGGCTGCTGGGCCTGCTAGGCCTTGATTGGGTCGCAGGGCTCAAGGCGAGATGCACGACATGCGTGTCTTTGTCAGTATGGTGACCATGTACGTACACGCTCTCAATGCATACGAAGACCATACATCCATACGTTCAGGTATGAGGGTGAGGCCTGAGATGCCAGATGCCAGATGCCAGATGCCAGATGCCCACGGCCATGGGCACCACCCGAGCCTTCACCTCATTTCAACCGAAAGCCACTCTTTCTTTCTCTCCGTCTTCGGGAACTACGCTAGCCGCGCGCATCGTTACCGGAGTTGGTTTCGGGCAAGGGGGCATATCGGTCGCGTATCTGGTCGAACAGTCGAACTTGCGAACGTGGTAGTGACGCTGGGTGGGGCTATTCACCATTGCTATACAAGAGGTATCACACCGTGTATAGCTTTTAGGGTACATAGGGAGTACTTCTTAGTTCGGCCATGACAAGTCTTAGGAGGGAAGTCCTATGCGCAAGCTCGACGCTAACTTAAAAAAACTGGTGGCATTTGAGTGCATGAAATGAAAATGGCAAAGGAGATTTCGATTTGCTGTTGCTTTTTTCGTTTCTTTGAGCTTTTCCTAAGGCAGGTACTGTACGCGGCGGAGTTCTGACTGGGTAGCCATTCTATTTTTGTAAACGATAACCATACCCAGTGTCGTATACGGGTATGCGATGTGACTGCAGTGTTGGCTACCTGGCTTGGCTCAATACAATTGGACATGGTAGCGCCGCAACGGCTCGTTCCTTTTGACGGACTGGTACATACAGTATATATTCATCCGTTTCAATCCTCTTTAGTTTCCACTCTTGAGTCTGACGCACCTTTCTTGCTATCGATTTGTGGAGTCTCTCTACCGTCCAAGGATATACCATTGTCAACTCTGGGCTTTGTCCACTCTCGCATCGCCACAACACAACCATCAAGCAATCACCCGGTGGTTCTGCTGTAAGCCGGATCCTGTGGGACAATTTGTCCAGCGCTTGTGCTTATTTGATGGCATAGATTCAGACGACGCTGTCACAGTAACTGCTGCATCACATGGTTGAGACATCTGTCCGCGACGCACTCGTGGCATTTGCTGCGGAGCGCGATTGGGAGCAATTTCACACTCCAGAGAACCTCGCCAAGAGTATAGCCATTGAAGCAGCCGAGTTGCTCGAGTGTTTTCAGTGGGGCGCGGACGCTGAGCCGAAGCGTGTGCGCGAGGAACTTGCAGACGTCTTAACGTATTGCCATCATCTTGCTATTCGCATTGGAGTCGACCCGGATCAGATCGTGCTGGAAAAACTCGAAGTCACGCGCAAGAAGTATCCCGTAGAGAAGGCCCGAGGCGTTAGTACAAAGTATGACAAGCTTCCAAATAGCTCGGGTTGAGTTTGCTAGACTTGCTGTTGCTGCATGGAAGTCACAGGATGAGAGGCATGGGAATTGGCCTGTCGTATATGTGTTAGACAACGATAGTCTCCCAGGCGGGAGGAACTCAAACAATGCACTGAGAGACATCTATGTTGGAGAATCGCTCAACGCTGTGGGTAGATTACGCCAACACCTTGAATCACCAGCTAAACAACATCTGACGAATGCCCGGGTCATCCTCCACGAGAAATATAACAAATCGGTTTGTCTAGACTTGGAGTCCTACCTTATCAGAATGATGGCTGGCGATGGTGCCAATCAAGTACTTAATCGAAACAACGGCATCACAGACGCGCAATACTACCAGAGGGAAGCGTATCGCGCGGGATTTCGAGCTGTGTTTGATCAACTCAGATCGGATGGGGTCTTCACACGAAGTATTCCGGAAATCGAGAACAGCAGTCTCTTCAAGCTATCTCCTTACAAAGCACTGACAGAAGATCAAGCAAATTCCGTCGAAGAAATTCTTACAAAGTTCTTCATCGATCTCTCGACAGGCGAGAGAAGCGCAATCGTGATTCAGGGCGACCCAGGCACCGGCAAGACGGTCGTTGCTATTTACCTAATGAAGCTCCTTGTCGACATTGCAGCACTTAACTCGCTCGAGGACCTCAACAGCGACTCGCGGTTTTCCGAATTCTTTACTGCAACCAATCAAAATCTCCTCCGGAATTGCAGAATTGGGCTGGTCGTACCACAGCAGTCGCTGCGGAGCACCATCAAAGATGTTTTTCGAAAAACGCGCGGGCTCCACCCGGACATGGTCATGACGCCGTTCCAAGTGGGAGAAGCAGACGAAGTATTTGACATGCTAATAGTTGATGAGACCCATCGGCTCAATCAACGCGCTAATCAGCCGTCAGGAGTGCTCAACGGGAAGTTTACAGCTATCACAAGGGAGCTATTCGGCAGCGACGACTTCAGTAAGACCCAGCTTGATTGGATCCTGGCGAAGAGTCGGCAGCAGATTTTCCTTTTGGACGCAATGCAGAGCGTTCGACCGGCTGATCTTCCGCAAGAGCTACTTTCAGGTCTTGTTGCCGATACTCGCGCAACGGGTCGGCACTTCCAGCTCCGCACTCAAATGCGCGTACAAGCGGGCTCAGATTTTGTGTCTTATATTCGCTGGATCCTTGATCCTAACCCTCTCTCCGTTCCGCGAGCACGACTCAGCTTTGGAGAATATGATTTCCGGGCCTTCGATACCGTTGAAGAAATGCGAGATGAGATTTTCCGACGCAACGCTGAAGCGGGACTTTCGCGCATGGTTGCGGGCTACGCTTGGGAGTGGAAGACTCAGAAGGACAAGACAGCTTTTGATATTGAAATTGGCAATACAAAGCTTCGTTGGAACAGTACGCCAACGGATTGGGTTTCTTCTGACAACGCGTTGCAGGAAGTCGGGTCGGTTCATACGGTTCAGGGTTACGATTTAAACTATGTTGGTGTTATTATTGGTCTGGACCTGCGCTTTGATCCGCTTCAAAAGCGGCTTTACATCGATCGCGACTCGTACTTTGACAAAAAAGGCAAAGAAAATAATCGGGCGCTCGGCAGGACCTACTCGGATGACGACTTGTTGCGGTTCATAACCCAGATCTATGCAGTACTCTTGACACGAGGGATTCGGGGCACATACGTTTACGCATGCGACCCCGGCTTAAGAACATATCTTTCGGACTTCATCCCATCCAGTTCTGGAAATCCCGTGAATTCAGCTCTCAACCCAAACAATCATACAATTCTCTGAGTTGCGATCCACTGAACTTAATCGTCGACATTGCTAGCACAATATTCGTACCGTCCGCAGTCCTTATCGCGAAACGCCCATTCCTGATTCTTGTCCCAGTATACCGCGAATCGCCAGCCCAAAAGTCTTCGCCATCGTTGTCATTTTAATCAGAATATCCATTCTCTATGTTGCTTACGATGTCGCCAAATGTACCGTCTTGAGTTGGAACGAAAGCTATGGTGGGCATATGGACCGCGGATTAGGTAGAATAATTATCAAATAGACTTTCGAATTGAGTGTGACCGTAGGTCATGGCTCAATGCGCGCGAAGGGTCAATGCGCGCCCAACACCAAAATGCGCCAGCAGAACTTGAGGCTCTAGAGCTCTACGCAATAGCTATTATTTTAAGATTTTCTAGTGGAGAGGTCTATAAGACTCGAGGATCAGTTATAACTATAGAAATCTACTCGGAGTTCTAATATTCCGGCCGCAGCGCGACAAAACCTATAGAGGCTATAATATAGTACCTATAGCTTACGCAGTATCTATAGCCTTAATACTATACCTTTCCTTCTAAGTAGCCTTCCTAGGAAGCTTTAAAGGCTTTTTACTATATTTTTTAGTAAATTTTATATAATTCTAAAGTTATTACTAAGCTATATCTATAAGGATAGGTATAGGCTCCTATATTAAGTATAGATAATAAGGTAAATTAGCTCTATTTTAGCTATACTAAGATAAGAAGGAGAATAGGTATAAAGATTCAGCAAGACTATATAGTATATAAGGTAGTTAATATACTACTATCTTCCTAAGGCTGGTATTAGGGCGGTAAATTAGGTCTTTATATTAAATAGGTTTCTTTTAGAATATCCCTACCAACTTTTATCTAAAATCAATAATTTAAAGCTTATTTTCTAGCCCTAAGTAAGCTCTATAACTTTATAATATTAAGGTTTTTATTATCTCTTATATTTAAAAAGTTATTTAGGTACCTAATTTACTAAGAATAGGTCTCTACCTAAAATTCTAAACTTAAATAACTTCTAACCTAAAAGTATTATTTAAAAACTTTATATTATAATGCTATAGAGCTAGTTTTGGCTATAAAATAGACTTTAAATTATTAATTTTAGATAAGAATTGGTAGAGATATTTTAAAAAAACCTACCTAATATAGAAACTATTATCCGTTGGATGGTAATAATATAACGATTATTAAATAAGGAGACGTGTAGAGCGTTTATAGGTAATATACCTTATAGAAGGCTAGATAGTATATAATAGTAGGGTAGGATAACTTAAAGGGTTATATAACCTAGAAAGTATCCTTACTAAGAATAGTAACCTTACTAAGAATAAAGGTTATTAGCTAAATAAATTTATAAACGAGACTTTTATCTTAAATATACTAAATAGATCTTAAAGATAGTAGTATTTCCCCTACTATGCGATAACTCGAAGATTATATAAAGAAAAGATCTCGAAGAGTTTAGGACGAAAGCTAGCAGGACTAGGGCCTAGTATTACTTTATCCCTTTTATAAGAGCTGAAAAGACTTAAAACTATAGTTAGATTATTTACTATCTTAATTATTATTAAATAGTTAATAGTATTTTAGTAGCTTATAGTATACTAGTACTACGCTACTACCTAGTACTATAACTATTAAATATATCTTAATAACTATCTTAACGACTATAATATTATAACTCTACTATAGTACTTCTAGGAGTATAACTATAGAATATAGTCTTAATACTCTATAGAGGTCTATATAAACCTATAGTCCTTTATTTATTTAAACTACTCTATCTAAAACTTGCTATATCCTAAGAAAACGCTATAATTTAAAAGGAACTATCTAAAACTTTTTTTATATTTAGATATATATATATTAAAATACGTAGGCGCCCTATTACCTATAAGATCCCTAAATTGACTAGAATTATCTATAGAGCCTATTACTAACTTCGCTGTAATATTTTACTAAAATAATAATAATATTACTATCCCCCGCCCTACTAGTATAGGCGCCTACTATACTTTTACAGCCTTTAAGGCGGCTAAGTACCTTATTCTAGATATAGCTAGATTCCTAGAGAATAGGATAGAAGAGAATATCTAGGATATAGCCCTTAGCGTAGATAAATGCGCCAAATTCAACAATATATATCTAGTGTAATGGACTAGCCCTAAGGTTCAAAGAATATAGGTGTCGAAAAGTTATGAATATCTACGAAGGAAAGATGGAGGAAACCCTTCATCCTTAGTCTA